>JACCDU011397425.1_pt1 | contig 17328 bp, 20 predicted proteins | sample 7446081 | NCBI WGS metagenome assembly JACCDU01 (sample SAMN15323447, study PRJNA562643) | freshwater metagenome | isolation source: river surface water | place: USA:Blue River Watershed | collected 2017-08-17
GCTGTTTGTGCTCCTGCAAAAGCTGTTTGTGGAGCCATTTGAAATGCTTGCTGTTGTAAAGGAGAGAATCCTGCTACACCACCTTGTTGAACAGCGCTTGTACCAATATTTGCAACATCTTGTAAATAGTTAGTATAAAACTCAGGTAGAACCTGTTGTTTCTGTTCTGTAGTGGTTATGGTAGGTAACGGCGCGCCTTGAAATATATCAGCCATTATTTTGCTCCTTTAAGATATGCCAATGCAGATTTGCTTTTTGGCGGTATTTTGTGTGTGGGTGCGCTACGTTTATGTGCGCGAATATTTTCTCTAAATTCATCTAGCATTTTAGCACCTGCTTTGTTAGAGCCGTTGCCTAATTGTGCTACGGTTTCTGCATCGATGACGTATTCACCGTCAGCAAGCATCGCAGGAATGTCATCAGACTGTCCATCGCCCGCACCTTGTACATAAGCGCCTTTTCTATAATCTTGTCTACCTTGAACAGTAGGTACATGTGGATTATGGCTTTCTGATGCAGTTGTAGGTATATTTGCGTTACCATGTGGCGAACCGCCTTCAGCTAATGTATATGGCTGTCTTGGTGTCATAGACAATCCTGCTAGTAATGGATTTCTAGCGCCTGAATACATGAAGGTTGGTGAATCACTGAATGGTGCTTGTGATGGCATTGCGGGTCCTTGCGTTGGCATAGCAGAGCCTTGTGTAGGCATTGCAGGACCTTGTGTTGGCATAGCTGTTGTTTGTATAGGCATGCCACCTCTGTATTCAGGGTAAAATTTTGCAAGATCAGGCTCTGTTTCTAACAATGTTTTATCGCCAAAACCTATTGATGTTGGATTTAATGCTAATGCATTGCTATATGCATTTTGACTAGCTTGCCAATTAGGATCAGCCATGTATTCCATGCTTGGATACTTACTTAAAATAGAATAAAGTTCTTTAGGGTCTAAATCTAGTGGTGATGCGCTACCATAAAAATCAGGAGTAAAGTTTGATGGATGTGTTCCATAAGTGCCTACAAAATCACCTACATCCATAGTATTGCCACTTGAGTCTGTAGCAATTCCTGTTTCAGCATTATATGTAACTCCACCTTTAGGATTAAACATGCGATCTGAATAATCATACATAGGTGCTTCAACCATCATAGGTTCTATTACATCGCTTAATGATGTTACAGCCAAGTCTGACAATCCACCATCCGCAAATTTTTTAATTGCTCCACCTTTTTTAGAGCTTAATATTTGCGCGGGGTTTACATCAGAACCATAAGAATAATAAGATGCTGAAGAAGCTTCAGGGGTAGTTACAGCTAAACCACTCATAGGCGCTACACTAGCTTGTGCTGTACCACTAGGTGTTATAGGTTGTTGTACTGTAGGCATTGTTGTACCTGTAGTTGTGTCATACACTAAATCACCACTAGCGTTGTAAATATTACCATCAGCATCTTGGAAGTATTGTGGTGCTGAAGGTGCTACAGGCGCTGTAACAGTAGGTAATCCACCTGTAGGCGCTGTTGGTGTTGTTGGTACTGTTGGTGCTGTTACAGGTTGGGCAGATGCAGAAGTGGTTGGAGTTGCACTTGGAGAGAGCGCTCCCGCACCTGCGCCAAACGGAGATACACCTAAGTTTTCATATAGTTTTGAATAATCAAAAGGTGTAGTAGGTGTACCATATTCTGAATAAGGAACGAATCGTGTAGGACCTGTTGGTGTTGTGCGCGGAGCTAATCTACCTAGCGCTGTCATGTCAACGCCTCTGTTAACAGGTTGTTCTGTTGTATTAAGTAATTGTGCTATGAGAGTCCCAAGTAATGCACCTGAAACACCTCTGTTACCAAGTAAATTGCTAATTGTATTTACAATACCTGATTGTGAAGTATTGGTTTGTACGGGATTAGTTAGTCCTGACGTAGTTACAGGCGTTGATGTTGTTGCAACAGATTGTGGCATTTGATTTGCAACCACTTGGTTAATAAATCCACCATCTTCAAATTTTGGTACAGAACCACCTTTTCTAAATAGTGGTGTTGCTAATCCGCTTCTCACAGAGCCTCCGTCTTTAATATATGTTGTGCTACCTGACGTATAGTTTCCATAATCAAATAGATCACTAAAGTCATAATCATCATAAGCGCTTGAGTCATAGGTTGGTATACCAAAAAAGTCTTGGTATGCGCTAAAGTCATCACCTATAACATCAAAATTAGAATCGTAAAAATTACCTGTATCAGGTTCGTAGTAATATCCGTTACCGTACTCTAATACAAGATTGCCTGAGTAATCGAATATGTTACCTGAACTATCTTCATAGTATTGTTCTGTTTCGGGCGCGGACGGATCATACCCGCCACCGCCATCGTTAGTACCAGGTATTACATTACTTGGATTGTAATAGATTAATGTGCCATTTTCATCATAAACATTACCTTGTGCATCTTGTAGGTATTGTGATGGTTGACCAAGAGATGTGCCACCTGATGTTGTGTCAGTTGCATTAGGATCGTATCCTCCACCATCTATCGTACCGCCTGAAATAGGTCTGCTAGGATTAATGTAAATCAACGTTCCCTCAGCATCATAAATATTACCTTGAGAATCTTGGAAATACTGATTGGCTGTTTGTGTTGTATCTGTTGGTGTTGTAGGTAATCCGCCTGTGGTTGTTCCACCACCCGTTCCTGTTCCTGCTTCAAAACCAAAGTTGCCTGTGTTAGTACCTAAGTTTGTACCACCAATATTGTAGTTAGGTGTTGCAACAACCTCGCCTGTTGTCATGTTAACACCTGATATTTGATAATTAGACTGACCGTTAGTTGTGCCATATTGCGCGTCAATTTGTGCTTGTGTTGTTCCTGCGGGTAAAGAAATACTATTAACACTTCCTATATTTCCTGTAGGCGTTCCTCCGCCTGACGGAGCTCCACCACCACTTGGCGCACCACCACCACTTGGTGTGCCTGTACCTGTTCCTGTGCCCGTGCCTGTTGTGGTAGGTCTAACACCCGTTAAATTACCTAATGCATAACCTAAAAGCGCTCCTGCTCCAATAGGTATTTCAGGTTTTTCCATAACAATTGAAGGCATAGGCATACCTGAAGCACCTGCTGACGTTGTTGTAAGTGGTGCAACAGTAGGTATATTAGGCTTACCGCTTAAATTTAGTGTTGTTGGATCAATTGATTGTGGGAGTGCCATTTAATATCCTTATGCTATACCCAAGCTTTTTAACAAGTTTGCATCAGTTACAGGTGTTAATTGGCTTACATCCACTTTGGTTGGAGGGGTTTGAGTTTGAGTTGATTGTAAACCACCACTTGGGGTTTGTGTAGTAGTATTTGTAGGTGGCGTTGTAGTTTGACCCAAGAACGCTAAAGATCCTGTATATGGTGTTAAAGTTGATGGATCTACCTTAGCAGGCGGAGTTGTTGGTAATCCGCCTACAGGTGTTGTAGGTGTAGTTGTTGGTGTACCAAACATTGATCCTGTATAAGGTCTTAATGTGCTGACGTCTGCTTTAGCAGGTGGTCTTGGTTTTGTAATCGTTGGTCTTGTTGGCGGTTCGTTACCAAGAATTTCATTTACGATAGCGTTTGTAGCTCCACCAATGAGAGCGTTTTCTAATACATTACCTGCACCACCAATAATATTATTGATAATATTTGAACCTGTACCTGACGGAGGTGTCGTTGGTGTAGTAGGAGTTGTTGGTGTGGTTGGCACATTTGGAGCAGGTTGACCTATGCCCTCTTCAGGTAGTGTTGGTAGATCTGTATAGCCAGGTGCTCTTTCGTCTGTAGGTATTGTCTCAGGAACAACAGGGGTAACAGGTGTAGGTTCTACAGGTGCAGGTGTTTCAGGAATGGTTGGTTCTACAGGTGTAGGCTCTACGGGAGCAGGTGTCTCAGGAACAGTTGGTTCTACAGTCGTTGGTGTTTCGGGCACTGTAGGAGTAGTAGGGGGTACAGTTTCTTGTATAGGTTCTGTAGGCTCTAATGGGCGTGTTGAGACAGGCGCATTTGTTCTTATGTCATTAAACTGTTGATTTAAACTAGCTTGAGAAATTAATTGATTTTTTAATGTTTCGTCAGAAGCGGAGTAAATATCTTTAAGGAGTGTTTGACCACTAATATCAATTGAAGGTGCTACAGTAATTGCATTTGGATCAATTTCCAAAAGAGTTTTATTTAAATTTTCAAATTCATTATAGAATTTAGATGCCTCTACAAAATCTCCGCGAGCTATAGCGTCAGTCATTTTTAAGTCAGTATTTTCAGCCAATACTTTTCCAACACCTAATTCATAGCTTTTGCTAAGCTGACCTACTTCGTCTACTTTTGATATGTAATCATCAATGACCGATTTGTTTGCATTGTACTCAGCCTCAAGAAGAGCCTTTTCTTCGTTAATTGTTGGCACATAAAGCTGATTTATAATATTGGCTCTGTCGTTTAGTTGTTTTTCGTAAGATAAATATTCTGCTATATCTCTATCATAGTCAGCTTGTGTTTCAGCAAGATTAGCTCTGTCATAAGCGGCTGTTGCTTTCTTTTCAATTTCATTGTATTCATCAATTAATTGATTTGCCTCTGTAACATTTTTGTTTATGCTATATTGCAAGCTTTGAACCTTGCCTATTGAAGGTGTTGTATCCTTCATTATTTTTGCATCAAGTGCTTTTTGATCTATGTCTGCTTCTGCTTGTAAGAGTTTTGGCACTTCTGTTTTTAAAGTGTTCCAAGATCTTGCAATACCCGCAGAAACAGCAGAACTCACAAGCTCTGATCCCATAGCTTCTATAATGTCTTGCCCTGAAACAGCAGCGACCAAACCCGCTACACTAGAGTCACCTAAAGCTCCTGTAAAAATATTACCTAAGGTTGAACCAAAAACTTGTGTTAAAGGTGTTTTTACAAAATTTGTAATTTTATTTAATGATTCACCTACAAATCCACCACCAAGACCGCCTAAAGCATTTTGAAATGTTGGAGAATTAAAGAATGGCGTAATGCCTGCTGCAACTATGCTAGATAATTTACCACCACTAGCTGCGGCAATAGCAGCACGCCCAACCCCTTGAATAATTGTTGTTCCAAATCCTTTTATTCCAAATGCATTAGAAATACCTAAAGCGTTTGCAAAACCAGGCGCAACAAAATTTAAACCAATAGTAGCTATGGTTGGCAATGGATTTTTAATAACACTTTTGACCATGTTAATACCATACTTAACCACGCTCTTGACTACGTTAAATGCACCTTTGACTACGCCACCCATTTACTTTACCTCAATCTCAAATTCGTAACCGATAATAGGACCTGACTCACCATAAGCCCTAAGAGCTTTGTCTCTAACAACAAAGTTAATTGTGTTTGCTTTTCTTAGAATTCTTAAAATACTTGGAAATTCTGTAGTACCTTTAATTTTTTTAAATCCTGCATTTTTAAATGCTTGACCTAAATCTCGTAATGACTCCATTAAATCTTTTTGTTTCTCTATGGTAAATAAATGCGCTTCATCCGCTATAGGTGTGTTGACATGATAGAAAGCAAGCGTATCTCCACTTCGTAACATTCTAAATTGATCTGTTTGCAGTGCTGAATACATAGCGTCGTAAACTTCATTCCAATCGCCATCAGGATCTAATCTTTCTACGGTTCTTTTGACAATCTCTTCGGTCGAGGCTTTACCTAATCTAAAATCAGGTTGTCTTTTCATTTTATATTTTTTATTGCTTTTTCTCATTATACGACCCTTTGATTCACTACATTCACAACCGCAGAAGCCCAATCTTGCCAATCTTCAAATTGATAAGGGTCAGGAATAGCGTTATTAGAAAACACGTCAATAGCGTTTAATCCTACCGCCCATGACTTCCATTCATCTTCATTGTCAGAAGGTATTTGCAATTGTTGACCTGCATAAGCTTCGCACATCAAGCTTGCCCATGATTGAAAGGTGTGGTATCGAGGATCGTAAACTAAAGAAATAGTCATTAGTAACCTCTTACATCGCCTATATCTGCGTTTAATAATAGGTAACCTAATTGATAGTCACCACCTACAACATTGCTTTCAAATTTAAGTCTTAGCTCTCTGCGTTGCTCTTTCATATCAATTTTATTCGTATTTGGTGCAAAAGTATATGGTGGAGATGTATAGTCTTCAGCTTGTGCATATGGACGACCTGTCACATATAAGTTCATGTCACCGCTCTGTATAAAGTCAGGTTCTACACGCTCAAGTCTTAGCCAATAATTAGCGCCTTCGGCTGATTGTTGCGCAGGACCCCCTGATACCCAACCTAAGTTATTTGTTTCAAAGTAGCTTGATATAGCAACAGGCGTATTAGAAATAATTGCGTCTGTACCTATTTCGTGTTGGTATAAACTTACAGTTGTTTGTATGTCAGAATCTGCTAAGTTAAGCTCAAAATTTGAACCTGCGGGTATGAATTGCGCAGTAATCGTAATGCTTCCTGTTGACGCTGATGAAGTATCTACAATATAAGTTCCTGCACCACCTGTACCTGAGCTAAATGCAGAAATCTTTGTACCTGCGGTAATACCTGCGCCTGTAACGTATTGACCTACATAAAGCGTTCCTGAAGTGACTGCGGTCACTGTCATCACAGTTCCATTGATGTCACCTGTGACTACAGCTATCTCTTGTGTGAGAATGTCGTTAGGTAAATAACCTGATCCGTGATTAAACATGGTGACAGAGGTTACAAGACCACCCGCCACAACAATGTTAGCAGTAGCACCTGTACCTGTAGCGCTACCTGTTAATGCAACATTGTAATATGTTCCGTTTGTGTAACCTGATCCTGCGTCTGAAATAGTTGGATGAGAAGTAATATACCCTGATGTATTAATATCCCAATCCATGTTAATAGGATATTGAAACACTTGAGAGAAATAGCCTGCGGATCTTCGTGACCCTACTGATAAACCTGCGTCATACCAACAGTTTTCGCGAATGTTATAAATGATTGCGTCATTACATTCTGTTGAGTTACCTCGAGGATAAAACCACCATATCTCACCAAAGCGAGGAACTTTAGTTGCATAAATTTTTTGTCTTTGAGAATAATTTAAATTATCAAAGAAATAGTTTTGATTCATGCTGTTTGGAATTTCTTTAACAACGCCGTTATATAGCAAGAATCGGTCAACGCCACACCAATAGTAAATACCGTCGTATTCAATGACTGACTGTGAAGACATGATGGATGTTTGTGATGAAATAATGTCATAACGCCAATAAAGCGTTTCGCCAAAATCACCACTGTTTGGAATACCTATGTTAGTAGGCGCGTAGCTTACTCTGATTAAAGAATCAAGCGCCCAAAATAATCCTGATGGCGAATTAGAACCACCTCGTAATGGGAGACCTTTTACAATCTTTGTAGCGGCTACGTTAGTTTGGTTGGAGTCTGCGGACACCCAATCACTAATATTACCTGCGCTGTTGTTTCTAATAAGCCCGTTGTTACCATACACAAATGTATATGGATGTAAAACAACTACGCCACCTGACACAGAAACTTGATTATCAAAAGTAAGCGTAACCCCTGTGTTTGTTGCTGAAGCGTTATTAGATAAAGTTAGGGTTGTACCTACAATGGATACGACTGTTGTGTTTGCAGGGATGCCCGTACCTGTGACTACTTGCCCTGCACCAATAAGTAAATTAGTTGCGGATAATGTGACCGTTGGTAAGCCTGTTGTGGTATCACCTACCGCTGTAAATATACCAACAGCAGACAGAGATGTACCTGTAATATCACCACCCAATACAGGCGTGTTGATTTCATTAGCAATGTCGTTAAGGTTTAAACCAGGGTGCGCAAGAAGTGTTTGATAACCGCTACCCGAAGCATCAAATTCTGAATCAAATTGCCAAAGGTTAGCATCATTTGGGGTGAAGTTTGAAAGAGTAAAATCATTGACACTTGTACCAATGCCAAAATTATTGATTGGTAACGATTGAACACCATTGTTATATCCATTAAAAACTACATTAAATAAACCTTGCGGATCTAAAAACAAGCCTCGAGAAGGACCTGCCATGTTGCCTGTAATTTCTCGATAGCCTAATATCTTTCTAGGGCGACCACGTTGAAATCTTACCCACTGACCGTCAGTATAAACTGTACGATCAAACACCGTACCATCACGCTGAATACCAGGTTGGGTATCAAGAGCAAAAACCTTCTTTGTCATTAGAAGGTTCCCCCAAGAACCCCTCCGCTAAAATTTCCTGTTCCTGTTACTTCTAACCCTGTGGCGTTTACTTCAGCTCTGTTTGTTCCTAATATTGATATATTGAACGCTCCTGAGCCTGATCTAAAAATACCTGTGGAAGGTTCTGATGCAAAACTTAATGATGGATTAGCCGCGCTACCATTAGCTAAAGAAGTAACAGAAGCACCTGCTTGCACAGTGTTTGCATTATAAAAATTAACACCGTCACATATTAATGTAGCTTGATTGCCTGATGCTACTGATGCGGTTGCTCCGCCACTAACACCTGTTTGGATAGTAAGCGTGTTACCACCTGATGTAGTTTGATTACTTACAACATAAAATGCGACTACGGGTGGATAGTTGATTGTTACAGCACCTGATAGTGTACCTACATACTCTTGAATTAATGATGTTGCTTCTGATGCTGATAGTGTATATGTACCTGTTGTAACTTCTTTTGTAATGGATTGAAATAAGAATTGATTACTTACACCATAACCTACAGTAATAAATACAGAACCTGTACATACAATAATTGCAGATTCGTTTGGCTGAAATTCTTTTGATGAAGCTAAGTCAATCGTGTTTCCACCTTGCGCATTCAAGTTTACTGTACCTGTACCATTGTTCTTAAAGAAACAGAACCAATCGTCACCAATAGTGCTTGCAACAGGTAGATTTAAAGTACCTGCACCACCACCCCAAACTTTTGTTTGCGCTCTGTCGGTTGATGCAAATGTGTATCCTTCAGTAACAGAAGATGTTGGAGAAGCTTGATTTAATGTAGCGCCAATAGCTTTTAAACCAAGACCTGCTAATGTTGTTGCATCGGGTGCTGATGTACCAATACCTAAAGCTATGTTTGACCATACACCTGAAACGGTAGAGTTGTCAGTAAGGTAAAAGTATCTTGTAGCGCCTGCGGTAAGTGTACCTAGTGTTGTTCCTGTTGAGCTTTTAATGGTTAATGTGTAAGCGCTTGGGTTTTTAATAAACGCATCTTGACCCACAGACACTTGATTTGCAGGAGGCATGTAAACAGATAAGCCACTTGTGGATGGCGTAATATCCATAATACGAGCGGCAACACTTGTAGATACATTGCCGTTAACAGGCCATACAAGCGTTAAGTCAGTTGATATTGAATACGACGCGTAGCTTACATCGGTAGGTAAAACAACGTCGCCTGCAAAGGGAGAGGTGTATGTAGTCATGTTTAAGTGTCAAGAACAGTTGCCTGTCTGTCTCCAATTCGTTGTGTGTTTTCAGTTTTAAGCGTATTCATAATGGCTTGGTATTGTGCTTGCCACATAGGAAGACGCTCATCATTTTTTAGGAATGGCATAGCTTGTAGGAGTGATCCATAAAGCAATGCTTGTGGTGCGTAAATAGTGAACCAATTTGTTTGGTTTGTAGAATCTAATGGCTGTACGCGTTCGTAATATAAGACTTCGAAGCTATAGTTGCTATCAGGCGTTGGTGCGACTAACCAATTATCATAGTTGTAATCGCAATAGAATTTAGGCACATCCGTTTGTGTGTCATCAGGCCAATATTCTCTTAGGTATTCGTATTTGCGTAATAGAACAGGTTGACGTTCACCTGCTACAGTAATATTCATGGATACGGTTTTGTGCCAACGCGCAGGTTTTTGAATGGTATTTGCACCCGCTACAAAGGTAGAATTAGCAACATTAAGGTTGCCTAGAAACTTAATTTCAGACGCAATAACTTGCTCTGCAAGCATGATGAATAGCGGGATCTTGTCAAGAGTTGCTTGGTCTGTACGCTCGAGGTATGATTGAATATTTTCAACCAAGCTGTCATAGGTCATTGCTACAGCGACTGTCATTATAATCCCTTTAGAAATAAAGCTCGTTCGTCTTGACGACGTCTTACAAGCCCTTTAAAAACTTTACCACCCGCTCTCGTATATTTGAGAAATTCGTTAGCGGCGCCTTGTATATCTCCGCGCAAAACCTTTTGACGGAGGGTTGACGACTGTAGTCTCCCAAGACCACAATTAAAAGCAAAGCTACACAAGCTATCGAATTGACCTTGTGTAAGAGGAACAGGACAAAGTCTTGTGACACCCTTTTCAAACCTCGCTAAATCTTGTCGTAATATTTGATCTATCTCTTCGATTGTAAACGATCTATTCCATTCTGTGGGAAGAGATTTACCGTTTCCAATCAAATGACCCACGCCCACTGTCCACAGTCCGATAGGGTCTTGATATGGCCTTAACCTTACACCTTCATGGTGCTTGATCATCTTTAGAGCTTCTTTGGAAACTCTCATTTGCCACTAAACTTTTCCCATTGACGAGATCCAAAATAGAAGCCAATTATGCTAGAAACAATAGCCATCTCTTGATCTGAAAATACTTCAGTCATAGCTGTAGAAAAATCAACCCCTGTCCATATAGCCCAAATCAAACCTGCTACGTCTGTAAATACAAGTAGACCTACAAAGGTAAATGCTACATATGGACGCACTCTAGCGTTTAAATCTACGGTATTTTGAGAAGCTTTTTCCATAAGTTTTTTGTCATGGTCATATAGCGCTGATCTTTCTTGTGCGTATGTTTCAGCTTCTACTTGATGAAGTTTAATTTCTTCAATCTTTTCTTGAGCTTGAAAACCTTTTTCAGCCATTAAAAGCTGTTGATCCATAGCAAGTTTAGCCATGGTTTGTTCATGTTTTTGGTCAGATTTGTTTTGAAAGAATGAAAGTATATTTGGTAAACCTGATGAAAAAATACCTAATAAACCTGAGAATATAGATAACATTATTTTCCTTTCGTAGTAATTGAGTCACCACCTTTTGTCACAGTAACCTTATCACCTTCTACCGTAACTGACATAGGCACATCCTCTTTATCTAATCTTGCAACTAATTCTTTAATGACTTCTATTTCAGGTCTTTCTTCTTTATCTTTAGTTCCTGTGATACCTGTAAGAATACCAATGAGTGCCATGGCGGCAGTTGAAACAAGACCAATAACAGGCGTTAAAGCTTCGGCAGATAAAAACATAGCGGCAAATACACCTACACAAACTAGGAATACAATCATAGGCATACCAAACTTACCTATAAATCGACTTGCTGATTCTCTTGCTGTTTCGTTCATAATTAGTCCTTATTTTAAAACTATACTAAGTAATAAAAGAATGATGGCACCCGCAGAAGCCATTAAGATACTTTCTAATCTTTTAAGACGTGCATTAATTGCTTCATATCTTAAAGCACAAATCTCTTCGTGCGTGCTTATACGCGAGTCAACTTGTTCAATCTTATTCATGTCCATCAAGTCCCCTAATAGTTTTAGGCGGGTTTTGCTTCCTCGCCCTCTTTGTTTTCCTCAGGTTTTGGTAACTGAGGTTGTGCTTGTTGATGAATTTTTACAATCAGATTCCATGCACCTGTCTTGCTTGGTAATTCACCTAACCCTGCTAATACTTGATTAGTTTCGTCAATTGTTAATTCTAATTTAATATCTGCCATTTTTACTCTCCTTTTTTGTGTAAAAACCCAAACGGGCATTTTGATTTTTTAAATATTTTGTTTTTAAAAATTTTAATTATATTTTTAGCTATATTATAGTTATCTTCCATTTTTAATGTAGAAAAAAGTCTTTTGACTGATAAACAAGATGCCGTTACTCTGTCTGCATATACATTATCAAAATCATAAATAAAATTAATTTTTTCTTTTGTTAAAAACCTAATATAAAATAATGGATCACCTCTTTTTATATTAATTGGTTTGTTGTCATCAATAATTTCAAATGCATAATTTACAGGTCTGTACCATTTAGCTATATCAAATGTTCCCTGAATTAACATTATATTTTTTAAAAATTCTGCCTCGTGCATATGTAACATTGCAGGTATTTGCTCTATAACAAGTGAATTTAAGCTATAAAATGTAAATCCGTATTCAATAGACATCATGCTAAACAAACTGTTTTGTTTATTTCTGTCTGTGATGTGTGCACCATAAAATTCTTTTTCAGGATTTTCTGTTGAAAAATATTTTTCCCCATCTTCGTTTTTTTTAACTTCTATTTCAAAATCAAATGGAGACCTTACTAAAAAACAATTTTTATAATAGTCTGTAAATGCAGGGCATTCAACATACTTAACTTGTCTGTTTTTCGTAATGCTTTTTAATACTGATTCTAAAGGAATTAAAGATATGTTATTAAAATCTACATATTCCATTTTATTTGTAAATATTTTTATGTGTACATTCATATAATTAAATGAACCATGTAATAATTGAGTATCTTGTTCCCTTTGTTACAGACATTATTTCGTGAGGGTACATAAAATTAGATGGGAACATTATTGCGTCCCCTTTTTCTAATTTATACTTTAATTCTCTATCAAAAAAAGCAAACTCGCCACCATCAAAATCATCATTCAATATAAATGAGCAAGATACAGCCCGTGGATGTAATTTATATGAATCCGTGTGTTGTGTATAAAAACCATTTTCAGAGTATTTTAATATTTGATACCCACTGTCTTCTTCAATATGACAGTGTGGAAACTTATTATTATATTCTTGTATACATTTTGACGCTCCGTCAAATATTGCATTGTCTAATTTGCGTCTTACTTCACTATTTTTTTGTATAACATATGGGAAAGACATAACTATAGTTTGACAGTTTCTTATGCTTTTTTCTAATGCTCCAAATCCTACAGTAGCATTTTCCCATTCACTACTATTTTTAAACTCATCAAGTATTTCATCACATAAATTTATACTAAGTGCGTTTTTGACTACATGAATATAATTTTCTAGCTTGTTATGTTGCATACTTATTTTTGAAACTTATCAAAATAACACATCCAATTTTCACCACGACCACGCACATAGTGTAAAAATACTTGCCCATATTCTTGACCTTGAAATGCTTCGCGCCAATGTTCTGAAATCATGCCCAAATAAATAACAGCCTGACCTGATTTTAAACTGTATGAAACTTGTTCTCCGTTAGGCTTAGTAAACCAAATAGGCCACTCTGTACCATCACTGTCTAAATGCAGTGTTACGCTTATCTCACAAGCATGTCTATCTTTGTGTTTTTCTAAAACTTCTTGATTTGCATAAATGCGAGCATAACTATAGGTTGGAAACATTGGCTCTTCTAAAACTTCAGACATAAATGGTATCTTGTCTATAAGAAGTTCTACAAACCACCTAAAGTCATACATGGCTAAAGACTTAGGGCATTGTGGGTCGTGACTAAATGCTTGAGGATTTATATTAGCCTCGTTTTTAAACCACTGATATAACTCTTTTGCTTTTTCTTCAGTTATAAAATTGTCAATAACTAAATAATTATTATCTAGTAACTGTTGTTTTAGGCTCACTTTTTATACTGTTGTCCAAACTTCTTGAGGCATTGTAGGCCAATTAATGTCCCCTGCTACAGGATTAAGTGCATATTGACGTACAGAGTTACGGTACTGATCAAAAGCTAATTTGTTAGATAAATATGGATTACTTAAAGCAGGGTCACTAACGCTTGGAATTTGCGTCCAATCGGTTGCTTGCAATAGGCTAATAGCTGTGCTTTTGTTTTCACCCACAGTAGGTGGAACAGGGGGTTGTGGAACAAAAGATGCATCGTATTTTGCAACACAACATGCAACCCAACTTGGAAGCTCTGTTATATCTTGATTAGCTTGATCCCAAAACTCTAACCAACCTGATGTATTTCTCCATTGCAAAGCTCTTACATTTAAAGGTATAGCACATGAAGATAAATCAATAGCTGACTGTAAAGGAATGTTGTCCTTTATTACGTTATTGTCTACAGGTACAATTGTTAATATCATAAATTACTCCTCAATTAATTTTGGTTGATTGCTATCTATGGAAGGATAGGCAATTTTTGCGGTTTTTAATAGTAGTTGCTGACTGTTTTCGTTGGCTTTAACCATTTCGTTTCTAAATGATTCAACAGCTGCCCCTGTTTGTCTTTGTTGCCCTGAGTTCTCAATTAACAACATAGGCATCCAAGCGATTGCACATTGGTACTCATCCACTTGATTGCCTGTGTTCATGTCAGTTCCTTGTACTCTTGTAAACCATGCACACTGTAAGCCAACACAATCTTTTTTAATAAGCGGACAAAATGTTCCATTTTTTAATTGCATTTATAATTTTCCATTAATTGTTCAACAGGCATATCTTTTAACTTAAACATAAGGGTTTTTCTTAATCCTTTAAATGATTTAGAAAGTGTTCTTACCGCATGTGTTATGCTTGAATCAAATATAACCACTCGATTATATTTTGGTAACACTGACTTAATTATATCATGTTGATAAAATATACTGTTAGACGGATCTTGTACAAAATTTCCATTAAAAAAACAAGTCTCTCCTCCCCAATAAGAGTTCCATTCGTCTGTTACATATGTAATAACAGTTGTATAACAATCTTTATGTAAAAAATCTATATGTGGATAGGCTTCTAAACCGTAGGTAATTCCATTTAAATAACAAGAAAGTAACTTTTCTGTTGGAATTTTAAATTTATTACTAAATTCATCCCATATTTGCTCAACTTCTTTTAGATGAAAATTATCATAATTTATGTTGCTATTATGTAATTCACCATATACTTGCACAGTCCAATATGTTTCATCATTTGCATCAGTTCTTCCAAAGTACCAATTATAGTTATCTGATTTTTGTATTACATTATTTAAATTTTCTGTATCATAAAAATTATCTATAACATAAATACTCATTAATTTTAATCCTTAGTAGCTCTGATTACATCAACATATTTGACAGCTAGGTCAATTGCATTACCTGAGAAAGTACCTGAACCTGAGGTAAATGAGAATGGGTGAGTATGTGATCCACCACCACCTGTGTTGTCGGAACCTGCATTAATTGCAGGGGGTGAATTGCCTTGGTTAGTGGGAAAAACATTAGCAGCATTTGTAAATCCTGGAGATGCAAATGCGGGGTTTGTAAATGTATTAAAAAAGAAAGGGCTTCCTGAAGATTGAGGTGAAGCACTCGCAATTTTGTGTGCATGGCTTGGTATTTGTGGTGTAGTAAGTGTGGTTGCACCTGCACTACCTGACACAGAGCTAATTGATACAGAACCTGTTGGTGTTTGTGAAGCAAACGCTGTGGTAAAGTCTACTGTACCGCCTGTGGATGCTGTACCTGTTACAACACGAAGACCACTGTTATTATAGTTTGTTGTATCTTTTGTCCAACCTGTAGGAGCCGCTGTTTGTGCAAACAACATCACAGTACCCGCAGGGAATGCTGATGTAGCTAGTGTTTGGAATGTTGGTAAAGCACTTGCACCGTTAGAAGTCAATACTTGACCTGATGTACCTACTGAAGCAATAGATTGATAAGCGCCTGTAGATGTTGTACCTCCACAAAGTACAGCGTATGCTGTTTGTGACGCAGCGCCTGTTCCGCCGTTAGCTACAGGAAGTGTTCCTGTCACACCTGTAGTGAGTGGTAAACCTGTACAGTTTGTTAGTGTGCCTGTAGAAGGTGTGCCTAATGCACCGCCTGGTAAAACAAAGTCAGTTCCCGCAACAGCCGCGCTGATTGCAGTACCGTTACCTTTTAACATGCCTGTAATTGATGTAGTAAGCGTTAGAGCAGGAGTAGCTCCGCCACTTGATGTGCCTGCAAATCCGTTAGCAGTGGCTACTGAAACGGCTGTCACAGTACCTGTATTATTTTGGTCGGCGATAACTGTAATAGCATTAGAGCTATTTTTAAAGTATAGCTTACCGTCTGCAATGTTAATTGCTAGTTCGCCCGAAGCAAGATTAGCAGTTGATGGGACTGCACTTGGTGTTGAGCTGTAATAAAGCTGTATTGGGGTATATCCTGCTTGTGCCATTTTAGAAAGTTCCTCCTGAGACGCCGCCTGTGCATGTTAGCACACCTGAAGACGGATTAAAAGTTAATTTGGTTGATGTGACTTTTTGCGGTAAGTTACCTGTATTCGCTGTGACCCATGTAAGATACATTTCAGCATTCGTTGCGGTATCGTCTGTAATAGCTGTATTAGTTGCATTCGTTGCTGTACCTACAGTAATTGTGGTTGGGTCAGTATATTGTGGCGCTGACGCACCTGCCGTTAAAATATGGGTTGATGTACCTAAGGATAGGAATGTAGTAGCGCCTGCACCTGTGTTATACGCTAACGCACCTGCTGTACCACCCGCTATATTAGTTGCGCTTCCAACAGCTAAAGTTGACTGAGCACTCCACTGTGGCGCTGTACCTGTTGAAGTAATGACGGTACCCGCACTACCTATAGACAAGAATGTAGTTGCCGTAGCTCCTGTTTGGTAGGGGACTGAACCTGCGGCTCCTCCGACTAAATTGGTTGCATTGGTTGCATTTGATACGGTTGCATTAATCGTATCTCCTGCCTGCAATTCCTCAATTTGCGAGCCACTTAAAACTAATGGGTAAAAAGCTGTCATAATCTTATTCCTTAGAAGACTGTAATATTAACATAGGTAGTTCCATCATTGAGTAAAACAGTAAAATATCCATTTCCAACAGGGATTTGTACGGTTGACCCACTGTGGGTAATAATTGGCACAAATGTACCCAATGAAGCAAAGCTTGTATTAGTGCCGTCTGATTTTAAGTAGGTATTAGGTGATTGGGCAGGTAATAAAGCATTAAGTGCTGAGTTTGCTGTTGTTTGACCTGTACCGCCGTTTGCAATTGAAACAGGGGTAGATAAGCTAAATGTAGTACCAACTAAGCTAAGACCTGTTCCTGCCGTATAAGTTACAGGAGCGCCAAATTGGTTAAATACAATACCTGTAGTTCCTACAGTAATAGGTAATGGAGTTTGCTGAACCCATGATGTATTTGCGTTTACAGTTCCTGCGGTAATTAAGAAAAAGTCGCCCGCGTCAATTTGATCAACGCCTGAACCTGCGCTATCAAAGTCTGTTGCTCGAGTTAATACCCAAGCGGTTGAACCTGAACCTACGTCAGTTACGGTATAAACGACATTGTATGCAGTATTAGATTGATTTTTA
>JACCDU010206776.1_pt1 | contig 17326 bp, 15 predicted proteins | sample 7446081 | NCBI WGS metagenome assembly JACCDU01 (sample SAMN15323447, study PRJNA562643) | freshwater metagenome | isolation source: river surface water | place: USA:Blue River Watershed | collected 2017-08-17
GAATACGCCGGGCGGCTCGCAGCCAAGATTGACGTCACCAAGGCCACACCGGTCAAGGGGCACGGCACTCCTCCCAAGGCCGATGAGCATGTTTTCGAAAAGCATACGACGCACTTCTCGGCCGCCGATGCGGGAGGCACCTGGGTGTCCTGCACGGCGACCATCAACACGTCCTACGGCTCGAAGGTGGTGGTCCCGGGCATGGGCGTGGTGCTGAACAACGAGATGGATGATTTCGCCGCCGCCCCGGGTGCGCCCAACGCCTTCGGCCTGGTCGGCTCCGACGCCAACTTGCCCGCGCCGGGCAAGCGTCCGCTCTCCAGCATGTCGCCCACGATCGTCTTCGAGGGAGAACGGCCGGTCCTCGCGGTCGGCGCCGCGGGAGGCCCGACGATCATCTCGCAGACTCTGCTGGCCATCCTGCGCATCCTGGATGACGGCAAGACACCTGCGGAGGCGCTGGCCATGCCCCGGTTGCATCAGCAGTGGAGTCCCGATGAATTGCGCGTGGAGAAGTCCATGCCGGATTCCGTGAAGGCGGACCTGCGGCGACGCGGCCATGTTTTGCAGGAGGTCGAGACCATCGGTTCGACGCAGGCCGTGGCTCAGCCGGTCAAGGACGGGCCTTTCATCGGATCCCATGATCCGCGGTCGAAGGAGGGAAGGGCGGAGGGATTTTAGCGGAGCTGCGAGAAGCAGGGCGGGGCACGCAACACAAGCTGGCCAGCTGGCAAGTTGACACGTTGGCAGGGGGCGGAGATGCACAGGGACAGGGACAGGGACAGGGGCAGGGACAGGGCTGGGGCTAGGGTTAGGGCTAGTTGTTAGAGGCATAGAGGCTCAGGACGCGTCACTAGTTGACGGGTTGACCAGTTGACACGTTGACAAGGGGTGGAGTGGGGCGGCCGACGAAGGGTCGTCGGCCCTACCTAAGGCAGCAGGCGAGGAGGGGCGTCGGCCCTACCTTAGTGGAGGGCGCGGCGAAGCCACGCCCCTACCTGCGGCCGCCCTGCGGCGGCCAGCTAGGTCGGCACGCAGTGCCGACCCTACCAAGATGCAGGCCAACTGGCCAACGGTTCAACGGGTCAACTTATGTCAGCGGCCATGCCACGCGCCTTTATCCTTCATCTCCCATCCTCCATCCGCCATCCTGCGTCCAGCCCCATGCGATACCTGCTGCTCCTGGTCGCCGCGCTGACGTCGGCCGCCGACCGACCGAACATCGTCTTCTTCCTGATCGACGACCTGGGCTACGCGGACTGCGGGTTCAACGGCGGCAAGGTGATCAAGACGCCGAACATCGACCGACTGGCCTCGGAGGGAGCGGTCCTGGAGCACCACTACGTACAGCCCGTCTGCTCGCCGACGCGCGCGGCGCTGATGACGGGGAGGTATGCGACTCGCACCGGGGTCTACACGATCGTTCGGCCCGGCGCCAAGTGGGGCCTGCCTCTTGAGGAGCGCACGCTGGCGCAGGCGCTCAAGTCGGCCGGCTATGAGACCGCCATCACCGGCAAGTGGCATCTCGGCGAATTTGACCGGGCCTACCTGCCCACCTCCCGTGGCTTCGACCACCAGTACGGACATTACTTCGGGATGATCGACTACTTCACGCACATCCGGGAGGGGAAGATGGACTGGCATCGCGACGACCAGCCCCTCAAGGAGGAAGGCTACAGCACGCACCTCATCGCCAAGGAGGCGGTGAAGCGCATCGAATCACGCGACGCCGCCAAGCCGCTCTTCCTCTACGTGCCCTTCAACGGCGTGCATTCCCCGTTCCAGGTGCCGGACGAGTACCTCAAGCCCTATGGCTCGCTCACCGGCTCCAGGCAGAAGCTCGCCGGCATGCTGGCGGCGGTCGACGAGGCCATCGGACAGATCGTCGCCGCCCTGGACAAGGCCGGCATGGGCAAGGACACGGTGATCGTATTCTCCTCCGACAACGGAGGTCCGCCCCCCGGCATCAATACGCCGCTCAAGGGTTTCAAGGGTTCGCTCTGGGAGGGCGGCACGCGCGCCGCCGCCTTCGTGCGCTGGCCCGGCCGGGTGCCCGCGGGCAAGCGCATCTCCCAGCCCATGCACGTCATCGACTGGTATCCGACCCTGATCGGCCTCGGCAAGGGTTCGCTGGAGCAGAAGCTGCCGATCGACGGACGCGACGTCTGGCCGATGGTGACCAAGGGAGAGCCCTCCCCGCATGAGGCCATCCTGAGCGTGCAGACGCCGAGCCGCGCCGCCGTGCGCATGGGCGACTGGAAGCTGGTCAGCCTGAAGGGCGCGGCCGAGGACGGTGAGGATGACGCGCCCAAGAAGGCCGCGAACAAGAAGGCCAAGGCCAAGGTCACGGAAGTCGCCGGGGTGCAGCTTTTCAATCTCGCGACCGACCCCTCCGAGTCCACCGACCTCGCCGCCAAGGAGCCGGAGCGCGTCAAGGCGATGACGGCCAAGCTGGCCGAGCTGATGAAGGGCGCCGTGCCGTCAGGCGCCAAATGAGGCCGGCCGCGCTCGTCGCACTGCTATCCGCCGCGTTGAACGCGGCGCAGCCGGTCGTCATCGCGCACCGCGGGGCGAGCGGCTACCTGCCGGAGCACACGCGTGAGGCCAAGGTGATGGCGCACGCGATGGGTGCGGACTTCATCGAGCAGGACGTGGTGCTGTCGAAGGACGACGTGCCGATGGTGCTGCACGACGTGCATCTGGACACCACCACGGACGTCGCCGAGAAGTTCCCCGACCGGCGGCGGGCCGACGGCAGATTCTACGCGATCGACCTGACCGCCGCCGAGATCGGCACGCTCGTGGCCACGGAACGCTTCGACCATCGCACCGGCAAGCAGGTGATGCCGCTGCGACATCCGAAGGGCAGGGGGGTCTTCCGCGTGCCCACGCTCGAGTCCGAACTTGAACTCATCGCGGACCTGAACCGCACCGCCGGCCGGCGGGCCGGCATTTATCCCGAACTGAAGGCGCCGGCCTGGCATCGCAAGGAAGGCAAGGACCTCGCCGCGATCGTCCTGCCGATCCTGCGCAAGCACGGCTACGTGACCAAGTCGGACCCCTGCTACCTGCAGTGTTTCGAGCATGCCGAGGTGAAGCGGGTGCGGAGTGAGCTGGGCTGGAAAGGCAATCTCATCATGCTGCTCGGCGGATCTAAGGGCGTCGACGGCACGGATTTCACCCGGCTCAAGACCGACGACGGCTTGAAGGAGCTGTCGGGCGTCGTCGAGGGCATCGGGCCGTCGCTCGCGGACATCATCAGCAAGGATGCAAGTGTCACCGACCTCATCACCCGCGCCCATGCGGTCGGCCTGCTGGTGCATCCTTACACATTGCGGGCGGATGCGTTGCCCAAGGGCGTGAAAGACATGAGGCAGGCGGCGGAGCTGATCTTCCGACAGGCCCGGGCGGACGGACTTTTCACCGACCACCCCGACCAGGTCATCAAGACCCTTCGCTGAAGCATGAAAGCACGTATCTTCATCTTCTTGCTGCTGACTCTGACGCTGGTCTCGTGCGTTCCGGACGAGGCCTCGTCGGCCCGCGTGACCGGTGAAGGCCATCTGCGCAAGTTGGTCGACCGCCCTTGGATGTCGGGCTGGCGTGACGCGCGTCTGGTTGAACTCCGGCTGGTGAGATCCAAGTCCGGTCTGCCCTGGGGGCAGTCGCCTGACGCCTGGTGGGCCAAGATCGTGGGTCCGAAGGGCGGCATCGGCCACCTGGCATGGGAGGCGAAGCCTCCCGGGAGAGTCCTCGAGTTCTTCGTCGATGAACTGCAGGCCTTCGCGACCGAGGAGGGGGGCGCCTTGGCGGGCGTGCCCGCCCTGCAGCAGTTCCCCATACGGACTGAGAACGGACCGGCGGCCTCAGGTTGCGTGCCGACCGCCGGAGCCAGTCTCATGGATTATTGGATCGCGCGCGGAGCGGGCAAGTGGGCCGGCGTCCCGACGGAGACCGCACGCGACCGCATCCTGCGCATCCGTGAGAGACTCAAGTACCGGATCATTCCGGACATCTATGGATTCACCGACGGGAGCATGGCCCTGACGGGGGCCTTCACTGAGGATCTGGCGCGCAATCTCTGTCGCGACGCCCGTGAGCGTGGTGTTGAGCTGTCGGTCGGCATGACCGACTTCATGTTCGAGACCCTGAGGCGTGAGATCACCCTCGGTCGGCCTGCGCTCGCCTCCTGCGTCGTGCCCTTGCCGCAGAAGCCCGAACTCACCTGGGGGCATGAAGTCGTCTGCGTCGGCTGGGCCGAAGTCGGCGGGGCCAGATTCGTCGGCGTCATCGACAATTTCTTCCCCGTCCGAAACCCCGGAGCCGTCCGCTGGATCGCCGAGGACAAGTTCAGGGAGCTGGTGGTGGTGGGAATGGTGCGGTAGTCGCGCTAAGCGACGCTGCTGCGGGGTTGAGCTGGCAAGGTGACACGTTGACAAGGGGCGGGGCGGAGCGCCGCAGAGCCAGGGCTGGGGCTAGGGCTGGGGAGGAGGCACGGAGGCTCAGGATGCGCCACTAGTTGACGGGTTGACACGTTGACAAGGGGGGGCGGAGCGCCGCATGGCCAGGGCTGGGGTTAAGGCTGGGGAAGAGGCACGGAGGCAAAGGACGCGCCACTAGTTGACAGGTTGGCAAGGTGACACGTTGACAAGGGGGGAGCGAACGGCCGACGAGGGTCGTCGGCCCTACCTAGTGTCACCGTGAGCGCGTGCCCACGGGGGATTTCATTCCCTTACATGATCACCGCGGGAGGCGCGGTGGGAGCCGGTGCCGCAGGGACGGCCGCGGGAGCGGAACCGTTCAGCTTGTCGACTTCGATGCGGAGGCGGGCCATGGCCTGGTCGCGGAGCGCCGGCACTTCGGCGAGGGCGGCCTCGCGTTCCTCGTCCGTCGTCGCCTTGCGGAAATTCTCACCGATCTCCCGGGCCTTCATCATGATGCCGATGCCCTCGGGCGTGAGCATGCCCGCCCGCACCGCTTCCTGGAGCCGCTTCTCATCGCCTGCGATTTCCAGCGCCAGCTTGCGCGTCTCGTCGCCGAATTCCTTGAAGCGAGCCTTCATCTCATCGCTCAGCTGCGGGCGCTTGGTCTCTCCGTTCGCAGCGGAGGGCGCAGGCAGGGAAGGGCGGAGCTTGGACTTGGGCTTCTCTTCCTTCGCCACCGGTGCGGGCGGAGGGACGGGTGCGGGCGCAGGGGCCGACTGCGGGAGGAGCTTCATCGCCACCGCCGTGATGCCGGCCGCCAGGGCGATGGTCAGGATGAAGGTCACGGGGCGCATGCCCTTTCATATTTGCCTGTCGCGCCGCGGGCAAGGCGTGAAAACGCCCGGTGCGGGGCGGCCGGCGTAATCCCTTGCCCGCCCAGCGGCTTGCTCGCTTAATCCCGTCACCCCACCCGGACGCCATGCGCCTATTCATGTCCTTCATCGCCGCGGCGTCCCTGCATGCGGCCGAACCTCTGCCTTTGAAGGCGGGCGCCGCGGCCGTGGACGTGTCCCCCGTCGCCTTCCCCATCAACATGCCCGGGGGGTTCGACGCCAACCTCGCCGAGGGCGTCAACGATCCTCTGATGGCCCGGGCCGTGGCCCTCTCGGACGGACGCACCACGCTCATCCTTTCCGTCGTGGACAACCTCGGTCTGCCTCCCGAGCTGATCGCCGAGGCCAAGCGCGCCGCCTCCGCCAAGACCGGCGTGCATTTCGAGCACATGCTGGTCGCATCGACGCACACCCATTCGGGGGTCGGCGTACCCGCCACCGCCGGCGCCCAGGCCGATTCCCCCGCCGAGAAGAACCGCGCCGTCCTCGTCGCCGGCCTGACCGAGGCGCTCATCAAGGCGCATGCCGGCCTCAAGCCCGCGTCCGTGGCCTTCGCCTCGCGTCCGTTGCCGCATGAAGTCTTCAACCGCCGTTGGTATCTCAAGGAGGGCAAGATGCAGCCCAACCCCTTCGGCAAGATGGACAAGGTGAGGATGAATCCGCCCAACTCACCGGACGTCCTCGACCGTCCCGCCGGTCCGACCGATCCCGAGGTCAGCCTGCTGTCCGTGCGCGACGCCAAGGGCCGGCCTCTCGCCGTCTTCGCCAACTATTCCCTGCATTACGTCGGCGCCACCCCGCGCGGCAAGATCTCGGCCGACTACTATGGTGAATTCGCCCGTCTCGTCCCTCAGCGCCTCGGAGAGTCCGGACTTGTCGCCATGATGTCCAACGGCACCTCCGGTGACATCAACAACTCCCCCTTCGGTTCCATCCGCCCGCCCCGCGAGCCCATGGAGCAGGTGCGCATCGTGGCGCAGGAGACCGCCGACACCGTGTGGCATGCGCTGCGGGACGTGAAGACCCATGAGACCAAGGCCGTCCTCGGCCTGCGTCAGCGCACCCTCACCCTCAAGTATCGCAAGCCCACCCAGGAGCAGGTCCTCTACGCCAAGGCCGTCTTGGCGATCAAGGACGAGGCCGCAAAGCAGCGCCTGCCGAGACTCGCCGAGCATTACGCCCGGCGCACCCTGATCGCGGCCGAGCGCAAGGAGGAGACCGTCGACGTCATCCTGCAGACCTTCCGCATCGGGGAGTCGGTCGTCATCGGCATCCCCTTCGAGACCTTCGCCGAGATCGGCCTGGCCCTGAAGAAGGAAAGCCCCTTCGCGCGCACCATGGTCGTCGGCCTGGCCAACGGCCGGCACGGCTATCTCCCCACGCCCTCGCAGCATGAGCTCGGCGGATACGAGACCTGGCTCGGCACCTGCCATGTCCAGGAGGACGCCTCCGATCTCATCATGCGCGAACTCCGGGCCATGCTGGAGGAGCTCCGCCAGCTCTGACGTCCGTGCCGAGGCTTGAACCTGCGGCGAGTCCGTCCGTAATGGACGCCATGCGCTCACCCCGGCTCATCCTTGCCTCCTTGTTCGTCGCCGCCGGCCTCTGTGCCGAGGACGCACGGCTCGGTCCGCTGAAGGACCTCAACGGCTATTTCCCGTTCACTCCGCCCAAGTCCGCCAAGGATTGGCGCGTCCAGCAGGAGGCCATCCGCCGGCGCATCCTTGTCTCGCAGGGCCTCTGGCCCATGCCGACCAAGACGCCACTCAACGCCGTCGTCCATGGTCGGATGGAGTTCGATGACTACGTCGTCGAGAAGGTCTACTTCGAGAGCGCGCCCGGCTTCTATGTGACCGGCAACCTGTACCGTCCGAAGCAGGTGAAGGGCAAAGTCCCCGCCGTGCTCTTCCCGCACGGGCACTGGAAGGACGCCCGCTTCCTCAATCAGCCGGCCAAATACGTCCGCGAGGAGATCGCCAGCGGCCAGGAGCGCTTCGAGATCGGAGGACAGAGCCGCTTCCAGTCCATGTGCGTGCAGCTCGCGCGCATGGGCTGCATCGCCTGGCATTACGACGCCCTGAGCGATTCCGACTCTATCCAGTTCTCCGCCGACGTCGTGCACAAGTTCGCCAAGCAGCGCCCCGAGATGAACGCCGTCAGCGGCTGGGGCCTCTACAGCCCGCAGGCCGAGTCGAACCTGCAGAGCATCATGGGTCTGCAGACCCTCAACTCCGTGCGTGGCGTCGACTTCCTGCTGACCCTGCCGGAGGTCGACCCTGACCGCATCGCCATCACGGGATCCAGCGGCGGCGGCACCCAGACCATGCTGCTGGCGGCCGTGGACGAGCGCGTCGACCTTTCCTTCCCCGTCGTCATGGTCTCGACCGCCATGCAGGGCGGCTGCTCATGTGAGAACGCGACGCTCCTGCGCGTCGGCCAGGGCAACATCGACATCGCGGGAGCCTTCGCGCCGAAGCCCCAGGGCATGAACACCGCCAACGACTGGACCAAGGAGATGGCGACCAAGGGATTCCCTGAGCTGCAGCAGCTCTACGCCACCCTCGGCCGCAGGCATGACGTCATGCTGCACCGCGGGGAGCATTTTCCGCACAATTACAACGCCGTCACCCGGAGCGCCTTCTACGGCTTCCTGAACAAGCATTTCAAGCTGGGGCAGGAGGCGCCCGTCGTGGAGCGCGATTACGTGCCCCTGCCCAAGGAGAAGCTCACCGTGTGGGATGCGCAGCATCCGGCGCCCAAGGCCGCGGACCCTGATTTCGAACGGGGCCTCCTGAAGTGGTTCAAGGAGGACTCGGAGAAGCAGCTGCGCGCCGCGGCGGCCACGCCCGAGGGGCGCGAGAAAGTCCTGCGTCCGGCGGTCGAACTGATCATCGGGCGCGGTTACGGCTCGGCCGGCGCCCCCGTCCTCAGCTCGCCCTCCGCGCAGTGGCGCGACACCCATTTCCACATCAAAGGCGTCGTGACCGAGCCCGGCCGTGGCGAGGAAGTCGCCATCGACTGGTATCAGCCCGTGAAGCCAAGCGGACGTACGGTCGTCTGGGTGGATGACGCCGGCGTGGCCGGACTGCGGAAGGGGAACGCGCCGCGGCCGGAGGTCCAGAAGCTGATCGACGCCGGCGTGGCCGTGATCGGCGTGAACCTCCATCTCCAGGGCGGCGACCCCGTGAAGGAGACCCGCGTCGTGGCCGGACCGCGCGAAGTGCCCGCCTACACCTTCGGTTACAACTCCTCGCTCTTCGCACAGCGCGTGCATGACGTCCTGTCCGTCGTGAAGATGCTCAAGGTCGACCGCTCGCCCGACCATCCTGAGGTGAACTCCGTCGATCTCATGGGAGTCGGTCAGGCCGGAGTCGTGGCCGCGGCCGCCCGCGCGGTGCTGGGCGATGCCGTCGGGCGCACCGCCGTCGACACGGCCGGTTTCCGCTTCTCGCAGCTGCTCAGCTACCGCGACCCGATGTTCCTTCCCGGCGGCTCCAAGTATCTCGACGTGCCCGGCCTCCTGGCGCTCTGTCCGCAGGACCGCCTCTGGATCGCGGGCGAGTCCACGAGGCCGGAGTTCGTCTCGGCTGAAGCGACCGTTTCCGACGCCGCGCCGGACTCACGCGCCGCGGCCGCCGTCGAATGGCTGCTCAAGTGACGTCCATGGACCGACGCGCCTTCATGACCGCGGCCGCCTTGGCGCCTCTGGCCTCGGCCTTCGCGCAAGACCGGGCCCGCAAGGTGCGCATCGCCCAGGTCGGCACCTCCCATGCGCATGCGTCCGGCAAGATGGACGCGCTGCGGTCCTTGGCCGACCTGTATGACGTCGTCGGCATCGCCGAGCCCGTGGAAGGCCGTCGAGCCAAGGCGGAGGCCGTCAAGTCCTACGCCGGCCTGCGATGGATGCCTGAGGAGGAGCTGCTGTCGGACCGTTCCCTCGAGGCCGTCGTCGTCGAAACGACCCTGGAGGATTCGACCCGCGCCGCCTTGGCGGCGATCCGGGCGGGCAAGCATGTCCATCTGGACAAGCCCGGAGGCGCCCGGCATGCCGAGTTCAAGGAGATGCGCCTCGAAGCCGAGCGCCGCGGACTGACCGTGCAGATGGGCTACATGCTGCGTTACAACCCGGCCTTCGAGCTGCTCTTCATGGCGCAGCAGGCGGGCTGGCTCGGGGAGATCACGGAGATCGACGCCTCCATGGGGAAGCTGGCCAGCGAGACCGCCGCGGCGCAGCTGGCGGCCTTGCCCGGACATGGCATGTTCGAGCTCGCCTGCCATCTCGTCGACGTCGTCGTCAAGCTGCTGGGCGTGCCGAAGTCAGTCCATGCCTCGGGCGTGCGCACCGGCCTCTTCAAGGCGGACTTTCCGGACAACCAGCTGGCCGTGCTCGAGTATCCGCGCGCGACCGTGACCCTCCGGTGCAACCACGGGGATCCTTTCGGCGGTCCGCATCGCCGATTCCGCGTGGCCGGCACCAAGGGCGCCATGGTCATCGATCCTCTGGAGTCCGGGAAGGGCGTCCTGCGGCTTTCCGAACCGGTGCTCTCCCAGCGCGGTGAGACCGTCGACGGCAAGACCGTCCTGCGGCAGAGCGTCGAGCTCAGGAAGGGGGACAACCCCCTCGCGATGGCCGTGCCCAAGGGTCGCTACGACGGCGAGTTCCGCGACCTCCACGGAGTGATCCGGGATGGCCGGCGACTCGCATGGGACGCCGCGCATGACATCGCCACGCATGCCACCGCCCTGCGGTGCGCCGGCCTGCGCCCCTGAGTCAGGCGAGCGAGGCGAGAAGCCGTTCCAGGTCCCGGCCGTATTTCACGTAGGATTCGAAGCGCTGTTCCGGCGAGGCCTTGGTCGCGCCTGCGCCGAGGTGGACGATGTTGGCCACGTGCGGCTCGATCGTGACCCCTGCCTTGTAGCCGCGCCGGATGAGGTCCGTGAGGATCTCCCGCACCTTGGCGTCGCCCTCGCCCGGGTAGGTGAACGCGTTGCTCTTGGAGCCGTCGGAAGTGCGCCGGCAGTCCTTGACGTGCACGTATTCGATGAACGGCTTCACCGCCTCGTAGAATTCCAGCGTGTCCTGCCCGTAGGAGGCCGTGTTGCCCATGTCGAACAGGTAGCGGACGTTCGGGTGACCGACCCGTTCCATGAATTCGCGGGCCTTGGCGGGCGTGTGGCCGCCCCAGCCCTCGCAGTTCTCGTGCAGCAGCAGGATGCCGCCGTCGGCGGCGACCTTGGCCATCTCCCTGTAGCGCCGCACGCCCTCATCGCGCCATGTCGCGTCCTCCGTGCCGGCCTGCATCCAGCTCATCGTGCGGACGAACCGGGTCTTGGCCCGTTGCATCCGCGGGATGAGCACCTTCAGGTCTGCGAGGTCGACCGCGAAGTCTCCGTTGATCGGGCGGCTCCAGTTGCCGATGGCGGAGCCGAAGCTGCTCACGCGCAGTCCGGCGGATTCGATGCGGTCCATGGCCCGGGCGAAGTCGTCGTCCGAAGTGGCCGCGGACGAGACCTGCTTGCCGTCGATCAGGCGCAGCTCGATGCAGGGCCAGCCGAGCGCCTTCTGGGCGGCGACCTGGCCGGCGATGTCATCGGCGGCCTCGTCGGCCAGTCCGGAGAGCGGGAACGGAGTCATGCCATCCTGTTACTTGCGACCGCCCCGGGGACGCAAGGGGAACCAGCCCCAAGCAGGAGGGCGGGCCTGTCGGCCCGCCCTTCTTGAAAAGCGTGCGGCCCGGCGCTCAGCGTCCTTCGTCGCGCGACTCGGGGCGGCGGGGCTGAGGACGACGATTGTCGCCTTCCGGGCGAGGCTCGCCTTCGCCATCGCGGGGTCCGACGCGCGGCCGGTCGCCGTCGCGCGGTCCCGTGCGCGGCTGATCGCCGTCACGTTCGCGGGGTTCGCCCGGACGGTCGCCGTCAGGACGGCGGAATTCGGGCTGCATCCGGCGGCGCATCTCCTCCTGGAACTTCCGCATCTTCTCGAGCAGCGGCTTGATTTCCGGGTCGGCGGCGAGCGCGGCCTTCTCCACCGCCTCACGTTCGGCGCGCATCGCCTTCTCCATTTCCTCACGGAGCCCCTTCAGGTCTTCGCGGGCCTCCTTGACGTCGGCGTCCTCGTTGGCCTTCTGCATCGCCGCCTGGAGACGGCGCTGCTCTTCGGGCGTCAGCGGAGGGCGGGGCATTTCCGGTCGGCGGTTGTCTTCACGGAAATCGCCCTCGCGGGGCGGCTGGGGGCGGCGGTCATCGCCACGGACGTCGCCGTCGCGCGGCTCAGGACGGCGGCGGTTGTCGACGCGCGGACGGTCTCCGTCACGGGGTTCAGGGCGAGGGGCCTCTTCAGCGCCAAGCAGGGCCAGAGGGAGCAACAGGAGCAGGGAGCGGGGTAGCATGGTGAAGATATAACACCGTGGGGGTGGGGAAGTTAATTCAAAAACTACGCCGGGGTACGTTGGCAAGGTAGCGGCGTGAACGACGCAGGGGGAGGGGGTTTTAGGGCTAGGGTTAGGGTTAGGGACAGGGCACGCAACACTAGCTGGCAAGCTGGCAAGTTGACACGTTGACAAGGGGAGGAGAGGCAAAGGGCTGGGGCCAGGGTTAGGGCTGGGGCTGGGGAAGAGGTACAGAGGCGAAGGAGGGATTGGTGCGGCCGACGAGGGTCGTCGGCCCTACCAAAGGCAGAGACTGTCACAGAGACGAAGAGGGTTGGCGGGCCTACCAAAGGCAGAGACTGCTACAGAGGCGGAGAGGGTCGGCGGGCCTACCTGAAGCGTAAGCGGCAGGATAGGGGGTGGCGGTCCTGCCGGAGGTGGGTCAGGTTTCCGCCGGGAGGTGACGGCGGAGTTTCCGCAGCAGGGCGGGGCGGGCGCTCTTCCTCAGCTCATGCTCCCAGAGGCGGAGGACTTTCCAGCCGCATGACTTGAGCCTTCGCGTATCACGGCGATCCCGGGCGCGGTTGCGGGCGAATTTGGCCAGCCAGAACTTCCGGTTGCCCTTAGGGCGTGCGCCGTGACGCGGGCAGCCGTGCCAGAAGCAGCCGTCGACGAAGACCGCGATCCGGGCGGACCTGAAGACGAAGTCGGGCCGGACCCCGAAGCGCGCACCGTCCTTCAGGCGGCCGACGATCCGGACCTGCCGGCGCCAACCCGTGAGCCCCGCCCCGCGGAGCGCCTCGGCCAGCGCCTCCTCCGTGGTGCCGTTGCCCCTTGAGCGTATGCGCGACATCACCTCGCTCCGCTTGCGCCTGGTGAAGATGTCGGCCACGTCCGCAGTCTGGCGCCATGCCCGGCCCCCGGAAAGGACTCTTTCCTATCAAAAATAAAGTCTGGAGCGGGGGCGTCTTCCCGGATGGTATGGTCAGACCATGCCCCGTCTCGTCCCGCTCCTCCTGGCGCTGGCCTCCCTGGCTTCCGCCGCCGACCTCAAGGTCAACCGTCTCTTCTCCGATCACGCCGTCCTGCAGGCCGGAGAGTCCGCCGTCTACGGCAAGGCCCGTCCCGGGGCCAAGGTCAGCGTGTCCTTCGGCAAGGCCAAGGCCGAGGCCGTGGCGGACGCCAACGGCGTCTTCCGCACCGCGCTCAAAGGCCTCAAGCCGACCGAGCAGGGCGCGGAGCTCGTGATCGCCTCCGGCGACGAGAAAGTCGTGGCCCAGGACGTCATCGTGGGCGAAGTCTGGGTCGGCTCCGGACAGTCCAACATGGACTGGACCGTCAACGCCACCCACGCCCTGCAGGACGCCGTGAGCCGTCCGGCCGACTCCGGCATACGGATGTTCACCGTCGCGCGCGTGCCCTCCGCCGAGCCCGTCGAGGACATCAAAGGCGCCTGGGTGCTGGCCGATCCCAAGACCGTCCCCGGCTTCTCCGCCTCCGCCTTCTATTTCGGGCGCGAACTGCGGGCCAACATCAGGCAGCCCGTCGGCCTGATCGTCTCCTCCATCGGCGGCACCCGTGCCGAAGCGTGGGGCCCCAAGGGCATGTATGCGGACGTCCCGGAGGCGAAGGATTTCGACGCCAAGGAGGAGGCCGGCATCAAGGCGCGCGCCGCGAACCTCGCGAAACTCAACGCGCGCATCCCGCAGGAGAAGGACGCCAAGGCCGCGGCCAAGATGAAGCAGGACGCCTCCCGGCTGGGACCCGTCTGGAGCAACGGACCGCACATGAACTGGAACGGCATGGTCCATCCTTGGGTCGGCCACAGCTTCCGCGGCGTCATCTGGTATCAGGGCGAGTCGAACGCCGGGGCGCCCGAGGCCTACAAGTGGGTCCTCGGTTCCATGATCAAGTCGTGGCACAAGGCCTGGGGCCGAGAGTTCCCCTTCATCATCGTCCAGCTTCCCCGCTTCATGGCCCGCAAGCCGGAGGCCGTCGAGGACGCCAACTGGCCCAAGATCCGTGAGTCCATGGAATGGATCGCCGACAACGTCCCCGGCGCGATGATGTCCGTGAACATCGACCTCGGCGAGGAGAAGGACATCCATCCCAAGGACAAGCTCCCCGTCGGCGAGCGCCTCGCGGCCGTCGCCCTGCAGCGCGTCTACAAGGCCCGCGCCGTGGGCGAAGCCCCCCGTGTCATCAAGGCCGAGCGTGACGGCGACGCGTGGAAGCTCACCTATGACCGCGCCGTCACCATCCGCGGCGAAGGCAAGGGATTCGGTCTGCTGAAGGCCGACGGACAGTGGGCGCATGCCGCGGCCCGGGCTGACGGCAAGGTCGTCACCATCTCCGCCGACGGCGTCAAGGAGCCCAAGGAAGTCCGCTATGCGTGGGCCAACTTCCCCGAAGTCTGCGTCTATTCCGCCGGTGAGGACGCCCTGCCTGCCGGACCTTGGCGCAGCTCCAAGTGAGCTTCCGACGTCTCGCCTGCCTGTGGGCGCTGCTGGCGGCCGCGCTCAACGCGGCGCCGGAGCCCCCGGGCCTGCGCGTGGCGACCGCCGGGCACAGCTTCCACGTCTGGATGGCGCCCATCGTCGACGAACTGGCCAAGGGAGCGGGCATCGAGGGTCATCGGACCGTCGCTTCCTCCTTCATCGGAGGCTCGCGCACCGCCCAGCACTGGGACCTGCCCGACGAGCGCAACATGGTGAAGTCGGTCCTCAGCGAGGGCGGGGCAGACGTCCTGACCCTTTCGCCCACGCTCGTCCCGGACGAGGCCATCCTGAAGTTCGCGCAGCTCGGCCTTGCGAAGAACCCCGCCATCAAGGTCACCGTCCAGCAGAGCTGGGTCCCTTACGATGACCTGGCCTTCTGGGTGGCACGGAAGAAAGTCGCCTCCGTCGACCGGGACTCCAAGACCGCGGAGCAGCTGCGGGCCGCGCATGCCGACTATTTCCGCCTCGTCGACGCCGAGGTGCGCAACGTCAACGCCAAGCTGGGCCGCGAGGTCGTCCGCCTCGTGCCCACCGGATCCGCCGTGCTCGCCCTGCGTGAGCGCGTCATCAAGGGCGAGGCCCCGGGCGTCGCCAAGCAGTCGCAGCTCTTCAGCGACCCGCTCGGCCATCCGACCGAGCCCATCAAGGCCCTGAACTCCTACTGCCATTTCGCCGTCATCTATGGGCGCAGCCCCGCCGGACTGCCCGTGCCCAGGGGCCTGCAGCGGATGTCCGAGGGGCCGAAGCTCAATTCCCTCTTGCAGCAGATCGCCTGGGAGGCGGTCTCCGCGCATCCTTTGGCGGGCGTGCAGGCCCGGAAGTGAGTCCCGTTCATGCGGCGCGCCGTCTGCATCACCAACGTCGCCCATGAAGGCCCCGGTCTGCTGGGCGACCTGATCGCCGAAGCGGGATTGCGTCCGGTCCACGTCGAAGCCTGGAAGGGTGAGCGTTGGCCTGCGGACCTGGCCGCGGACGAGCTCGTCGTCGTCATGGGCGGTCCGATGGGCGTGGCCGACCTGGGGAAGCCCGGATTCGAGTGGCTCCTTGAAGTCGTCGGACTCCTGCGAAGCCGTCTCGCCTCCGGCCAGCCCGTGATCGGCGTCTGTCTGGGCATGCAGCTGCTGGCCCATGCCGCCGGGGCGAGAGTCTCTCCCATGTCGGACGCATCCGGACGCGCCCTGCGAGAGGTCGGATGGGGATCGCTCGACCTTGTCGGCGACTCGCCTCTGCTGGCCGGACTGGGCCGCTCCATGGAAGTGCTGCATTGGCATGGTGACGCGTGCGAACTTCCCGCCGGGGCGGTGCAGCTCGCCTCGACGCCGGCCTGTCCCGTGCAGATGTTCTCCTTGGGGAGGTCCGTAGGCATGCAGTTCCATCCCGAGGTCGACGGCGCCACCGCGTGCATCTGGGCGGCGGAGGACGCCGAGTACGTCCGGGGCGCGAACGGAGCCGACGGCGTCACGGCCCTGCAGACGGCCTCTCCGGCCGCCTCCGTGCGCACCTTGGCCGCCCGCCGCCGCCTCCTTGCCAACGTCCTTCGTCACGTCCTGCGGTCCTGAGGACTTGAATCGCATCCCCGACTTGCAAACATCCCAGCACCCCATGATCCGCAGCCTGGTTCTCCTCCTCGTGTCAGGCCTAGCCCTGGCGCAGGCTTCTGCGCCGACCAAGCCCCAGAGACTTTCCGAGGCCTTACGTGGCCTGGAGAAGGGCCTGCGCCGTCAGGGTCGCGTCGAAGTCGTCTCCGGGCCCACGCCCGTCAAGATGCTCAATGACAAGTCGCCCGGCCTCACGTGGCAGGTCAGACTCGAGGGCGTCGCCTTCCGTGTGACCATCCAAGATTCCTCCGGCCTGAAACTCGAGCAGCTCCTGGAGCGCATAGAAAAGATCCCGGCCGCGTATCGAGCCATCCTGCCGATCGTATCGGAATCCGGCAAGGCCGGCCTTGCCGTGTACAAGCAGCTGGGCGGCGCGGCCGCGCACGGCTCGCAGGACTACCTGAACATCGTCCCGGGGGCGGACACCTCGGTGCTGCTCCATGAAGGCGGACACATCCTTGAGCAGCGATACCGATCCGCGAACGCCGACGTTTTGGAGCGTTGGAAGATCGCCATCGAGCAGGACAAAGTCTCCGTGTCCGGCTATGGCGACCATGTCGCGCACGAGGACCTCGCCGAGTTCGCCCGGCTCCATGCCCTGTGCCTCCAGGCCGGCCCCGCCAAGCTCGAGGACCTGCGTCGCCGGTCTCCGCGACGCTTTGAGATCTGGACCGCGATCCTGAAGGCCGCGCCTTCCTTGCCGGCCCCTCGCCGTTGAATTTCATGCGCCTCCCTTTCCTCATCCTGTCCCTCCTGTCACTCCTGGCTTCAATCCCTCCCTGTCAGGCGCAGGTCACCAAGGGGGAGCCCACCAACGCGAAGGAGGCGGCCGCAAAGAAGGCGGCCCAGGACGCCCTCATTGATGAACGCTATGCGGCCTGGGTGGCCAAGCTGGGCCCGGAGGAGCTGGCTTGGGAGAAAGTCCTTCAGTCGCAGCTGGGCGGGTTTTATCTTCCCTTGCACAAGCGCGACAAAGTCGCGGGCCGTTCGAACGCATGGGACTTCGTGAAGGACGACCCCAGGCTCCCGCGCGTCCTGCTCATCGGAGATTCCGTTTCGCGCGGTTACACCCAGCCCGCGCGCAAGGCCCTGGCCGGCAAGGCCAACGTCCATCGCGCCCCTGCCAACTGCGGTCCCACCGCTTCCGGACTGAAGAACCTCGACGTCTGGCTGGGCGAGGGGAAGTGGGACGTCATCCACTTCAACTTCGGCATCCATGACCGCGCGACCCCGCCGGCGGACTACCGCAGGCGCCTTGCCGAGATCGTCGCCCGGTTGAAGAAGACCGGCGCCCGTCTCATCTGGGCGAGCACTACGCCCATCCCGGACAATCCGGCTCAGAAGCAGACCGCCGCCTCGATCGTCGAGCGCAACCGCGTCGCCGCCGAGCTCATGGCCGCCGAGGGCGTGGCCATCAACGACCTCTTCGCCTCCATGACCCCGCATCTCTCCGAGTATCAGCCGCCCCTCGACGTGCATTACAACGCCGCCGGGTACGATTTCCTGGGAGCCCGGGTCGCCGAGGCCGTGCTGAGGGCGCGATGA
>JACCDU011162340.1_pt1 | contig 17305 bp, 9 predicted proteins | sample 7446081 | NCBI WGS metagenome assembly JACCDU01 (sample SAMN15323447, study PRJNA562643) | freshwater metagenome | isolation source: river surface water | place: USA:Blue River Watershed | collected 2017-08-17
AGGTCTTAAAAACTAGCCTGCCCGGAAAGTCTGAGCTTCCTCCGGTTGCGTCGCCTTCGCAGATGATCTCGGCGTAAACGCCAACATTGGATGAAGACGTTGAAAACGCAATTTCACCAATCTTGTCTCCGGCGCTAACAGTTCCGTTGGCTTTCTGTAGATAAAGAACTCCAGCTCCTGTTGTCGTTTCATTGGGGTTACCCACAATGACAACTCGTGGTCTCGTCCAGTCGCTAGAAGACGTGCCCACCAACAGGCGTCCCGATGTATCAAACCGGCCACGCTCAGTGTCATTCGTCAGGAAGCGAAGCGTGTGGTTGGTGACAGTGCCGATAGCGCCGCCCGTTGAGTCTGCAATGGCTTCAAGGTCTACGCCGTTTGTCGAATCGGAGATCCGAACATTGCAGGTGCCAGCAGTTGCAACGGAAAGTTTTCTGGCTGGGTTGGTGGTGCCGATGCCCAGATTCCCCGACGAGTTCACACGCAGGCGCTCACTGCCGCCGGTGTCGATGGCGACGGTATCAGCAGCGGGAAAGTGGATGCCCGTGTTGCTATCGCTGCCCTGCAACGCTGGGGTGCTGGCTGATCCGTCAACACCGCTGACGCCGTTTGATCCGCTGAGAGTGAGTGGCATGACGATTACTCCTTAAACAATGACCCAGGCGGCCCCAGAGGGGATGGTGACCGTGGCGCCGCTTTGGACGGTGATAGGGCCCGCCGAGACGGCATTTTTCCCAGAGCCGAGGGTGTAGCTCTGAGTCACCGCTTGATCGTTTTCCATAAACACCTTGTCCGACCCTGACCCCGTGGCCCCACCTCCCAGCGAGCCCCAGGCCGACCCGTAGCCCTCAAAGCCATTGAGGTCGGTGTTGTACCGAACCATCCCTGCATTGGGACTACCAGGCCGCTGGGCAGTCGTGCCAGCCGGCAGATCGAAATACCCGGTAGCAGTGTTATCGACGTTGCCGCTCAGCGATCCACCCGCCTTGGGCAGTGCTGCATTGGCGGTGGTGTTGGCAGTATCTGCCAGGTCGTAAGCGCTCTTGACGCTGTTTGGCGTCGCTGCCGTTGTCGTGCTGGTGCTGGCCGTGCTGTCCGTCAGCTGGACGATGTTTGGGGCAGAAGTCGTTGCAGTTGGCTGGCCCCCGGCAAACGTGATGTTGCCGGTCATCGTCCCGCCAGTCAGCTGGAGGAACGTGGCGCCGTTGGCATAGGCGGATACCCAGGCGCTGCCTGTGTAGATCCGCATGTCTTGCGATGTGGTGTTGAAGTACAGCGCACCCGCCACCAACGGATTGCCGTCGTTATCAACCGTGGGGTTGGTGGCCTTGGCCCCCAGGTAGCGGTCGTCGAAGTTGTCGTAGGCCGCCAGCGCTGAATCCCGTGCAGCTTCTGCCGCGGCCTGAGCCGATGCAGCAGACGTGGCTGAACCCGCTGCAGCTGTGGCCTGGTTGGTCGAGGTGGTGGCAGATGCAGCAGAAGCAGATGCTGATGCCGCCGCGTTGGTGGCCGACGTAGCTGCGTTTGTGGCGCTGGTCGCTGCAGCGCTCTGGCTGGCAGCAGCTGCTGTTGCGCTGGTCGCCGCAGCCCCAGCAGAAGTGCTGGCATTGGTGGCGCTGGTGGCGGCTGCGCTTTGGCTGGCGGATGCTGCCGTTGCACTGGCCGCCGCGGCCGAGGCGCTTGCTGCTGCCGACGTGGCTGATGCAGAAACCGGGCCTATCTGGTTGTCCACATAGGTCTTGGTGGCCGCGTCCTGAGCAGCAGTCGGATCACCCATGCCGGTGATCTTGTTGGTGCTCATCGCAATGGCACCGGTCATGGTGCCGCCCGTCTTGTCGAGCTTCCCGGTAACCGCTGCAGATGCTGCTGTTGCTGTCGCGCTGGCGGCGTTGGCGGTATTGATTGCAGTAGTGGACTGCGTGATGCCAGCGTCGTTGCGGTCCTGCTGCTCCTGGACGACGTACAGGTTCTGCAGGTCAGCCGTGTTCAGATCGCCAGCGATCAGGTTGGAGCCGTCCTGCCACGGCACCAGCTGGCTGCTGTCAGGGGTGTCACGGATGACCGTGAGTGTCACGCCATTGGCAGGCGCAACCGTCATTTGCACCTGTGTACCGCTGGTCCAGGTGTAATCAGTGCCCTCCACCAGCAGGCTGGTGTAAGTGCCGTTGAGGATGTTGTAACCGGTGTAGACCTTGACGTGCGCCTTTAGCAGGTACGGGAACGGAACCGAGAAGGTCGTGGTGGACCCGTTGCCGGCGTATTGGGCGTAGGAAAGGGCCACGGGCAGGTCTGCACCTGTGCAGACTTACCTTATCTACCTTCTTTACTGACGGCCAAGCCCTAAGGGGCTGGCCTCAAGGCGAGCGCGAACATTGCCTTGCAAAGCTCGCAAGTTGCCAAGCGCCATTTCCTGAAACTCAGGATGCTGGCGGACCATCTCCTGAAGCCCGAGCTTGTCGTAGTAGGTGACGATTGCATCGAACACCTTGTAGACACCGCGAGGGTCATTGACTCGATCCCTGCGTTCGCTCAAAGGCTTGTTGGGTTGAGTCACAAGGCTGGGGCCACCAGGGCTGTTGAGCTCCAGGTTGTACTCAGGGTCTTGCCGCAGTTTGTCCAGGGCTTCCTTGAGGGTCTTGCCCTGCACGTAGCTATCGACGTTGAACACGGCTGTGCCCACGTTGATGGTGGCGTTGCCAGCTCCAAGAACGGCAGCGGCAGGCATCGTCCCAGGGATGGTGCGCATGGCTTCCCGGTAGGTGGCCTCCTGCGGCTTGGTCATGTGGGTCGGCACCGGCAGGCCTTCTGAGACCGTCCCTTCTGGGCGCGGCTTCATGCCCAGCCCGTGCTGGGCCAACCACTGGCGCAGCGGGTTGTTGGGGACAATCACCGGCATGAACGGGATCGTCTCGTCAACAGACAACCCGAGCGGACGCTCGATCCGATCGCCTAGCCAATCCTTGTCTTCTCTCTGGGCTGGGACCAGCTGGCCCAAGATCGGGTAGTCCTTGAAGATCCGGCTGGCGATGTTGTTGACGATCTCCCAGGTGGGATCTTGCTTGAGGGCCTGATACTCAGCAGGGGTGAGCTCGCGGCGCTTGGAGACCGCCTCATTGGGGTCGTTGAACCCTCTGGATGCAGAAGTGAACAAGCCAGACAGAGGCAGGATGCCGTTCATCTGCTTGCCAAGTTCCGTGGCCCAGTCAACATCGCCACCACGCCCAGTCCTGAAGACGGCGTTCAACAGAGACGTCACGCCGGTCAGGGAGGACTTGTTCATCACCGTTCTGGCATAGGCATGAACGATGCCTTCCATGTGCGTGGTGAAGCTGTTGTTATCTACCCGGCCTTCATGGCGAGCACGCAGCAGGTCTGCCTGCAGGCCCATCAGATCAATCAGATCAATGGACGAACCTGACAGCTTGGCCAGCCCCTGGGCACCGCCAAATGCAACTGAGAAGGAATAGGGCTTGAAGCCCGGCCCAAGGCGGTCTCTGTCTTCTTGCTTGGTGGGGCCGCCATCGCTGAAGATCCCGGCCTCCCAGAGCAGCTGTGTGGTGCTGGCCAAGGCGAGCGAGCTTAGGAACGACGCACGGCTCTTGGCCAGGAGGTCGGCATCAACTGCGCCGCCTTCCCAAAACTTGCCAAAGGAGTCGTCGCCGGGCCTTGCCCAGCCGCCATCGGCAAAAGCGTTTTTGGCCTCGATGTAGAGCTGCTTAGGGATCTGGACGTACATGTCATGGCCAAAGAGCCATTTCATGCCGTTGGCAGGAACCCGCCAGACAGGGATCACCCAGCCCGCCAGCGGATTGCTGCGCATCAGCTGCACGCCTTGGGTAAAGCGATCGTCCAGGGCTTGGGTGAAGGTGACCTGGTTGCCCCTCTCAACGCCCAGCTTGCCGAGCTCGTCAGCAGCGTTCGGGGTGCCATGCAGGTTGTTGAACATCAGGAGCCGCAGCTCCTCGTTGTCCATGTCCCCAGCTGTGGCACCAAGTTCCCGAAGACGGAGCTTGGCCAGCTCGTCATCGGTCATCAGGCCGCTGAACACAGCTTTTTCAGCCAGCTCATCGGCCCGTTGGCGGATCCAGTTGCGGTCTACGCGCCGGCCGTTTTGCTCAACAACGCTTTCGGCTTCCTTGGAGGCACGCAACCAAGCCTCATGGTTGACCTTCCAGTCAAAGCTCATCTTTCTGATCACTTCGTCCCCACCGTTCAGCAGGCGGAAGGACGGCGTGTAGCCAGCGGTGGTGCCGGTCAACTGCTCGACACCAGCACCCAGCAGTTTGCGGAAGCCCAGGTTCAGCAGGTTCAGGAACGTCACTGACGTCCCGATCAAGGGAGTCTTGAGGTGATAGCTGGGCGTCGTGAACAGCTCCCAGGCATCGTTGAGGTCACGGTTCACCGTGGCTTTGGTCTGCTCGAGGATGTCGTCCGACAGCTCGGCGTAGTTGTTGACGTCAAAGGTCTTTTTGCCATAGGCAAAGTTGTCCCAGGCATTGAGCCAGGCCGTGTTCATGCCTTGCTGAACAGAGCGGAACGCATGACCCATGGCACCAAGCTCTGACTTGAGCCCGTACTTCAGAGCGCCCTCAGCAATGTCCTCAAGGCCATAGGCCCCGCTGACAAGGATGGAAGTCGGGTTGCGAACAAGCCATGTCGCAGCACCGCTGAACAGGTTGTCTTTGCGGTAGGTGTTCAAGACCCTTACTTGGGTCATGAAGTTGGGCTCGTTGAGCGACCTGCCTGCCAGTTCGTCGAGCCTCTTGGCCGTTGCTAGGCGCTTGAGCTTTGTAGGGTCGCCTGATGCGATGGCATCTTCTACTTGAGCCAACAGGCTCCCAGCCTTGATCTCGTCAAGAGTCAGCAGATTGACGTCCTTGTCGAACTTCATAAAGATGTTTTCGTTCGCCCAGTCGCCAAACTGACGGGTCCGCAGGGCTTGGCCGATCTTGCGCGACACCTGGTTATCGAACTGCTCGAACGCATGAGCCCACTGCGCGACATTTGCCAGATTTCTCTTGGCAGCGTCGTCCAAAGCCCCGAGCTTCATCAGCTCTGACGCTTCATCCAGCGCGTCCGCATAAGCGCGGACGGCATCGATCTTCACCCGATTCACGATGTAGGCATTGACCGGCAGCTGATCGATGCCAGCCAGCTTGCGCTTCATGGCATCAAACAAGGCTCCGGGCTCAGCCCCGTAAGCCATGGCCACCACACGGAACTGAGCATCGGCCACACCTTCGGTGTAAGGCCTGCGCAGCTCTACGCCCTTTTCGCTGGCATTGCGCTTGAGGGCAAGAACCTCCAGCAGCTTGCCGAGGTTCTCTTCGCCAAAGGGCAGCTGCGCGTAGTTGATGTGCAGACCTTTGCTGCCAATAGGACGGGCTTGTTGCTCAAAGCCTGCTCGCATGGCTTGGCCAATAGCCTGCTCGTCCATGGCCATGGCATCGCGCTCAACCTGATTCCAGAACCGCTGGGGGTTGATCTCGAGCTTGTCGCCCGAAAGCATCCTGAATCGGATCGGCTTGGGCTCTGGCTGATTAGCGACAGCCTGGTTCAATTCGCCAGCCAGTCGCCGTTGTACGGCTTCGTTGGCGGCTTTCTGCTCGCGCAGAGCTTGCAGCTGCTTTTCGAGATCAAAACACTCAGCCATTGCAGCTGCCCTCCGCAATCTTGCGCTCAAGTTTTGCAATCTCATTGTCCAGCTCTTTGGCCTGCATCGCAGCCCTCTGCTGTTGGACTTTGAGCTGCCGTGCCTTTGCCTTGCCTGGCGCAGCTTCTGCTGCCTGCTGGCGCTTGCTAACCGGTGCTGCAGCAGGTGTTTCTGCGGCGCTGGCAGGTTCACGCTTGACCGTGCCTTCCGGCGTCCATTGGTAGACGTTGGGCTTTCTGGGCGGTGTCGGCGTCAGTTCAGGATTGAACTGCGGGGTCACAGCTCTAACGCGATCCACAGCGCCGCCAAACTCACTGCGCTGAAGGGCGTAAAACCCTTCGCCCAGGATGCCCAGCTTCTTCTTCTCCTCCCAGGTCATCGTGTCCCAGCCGCGATCAGCCAGCCAGGCTTGGCGCTGAACCCGTTGGGCCTCAGCATCCATCACCTGGTACTCGTACCGCAGGCGCATCTCGTCAATCAATGCGTCCGCGTTTTTCTCGCCTGCTTTGTAGATGGGCAGCTGGTCATTCAAAAACTGCATAGGCAGCTGACCGGTCTCGTCCGCCAGCAGGTCATCAATGAACTGCCCCTGCTGGAAGAACTCCGGTCCATCAGGCCGCTTGGGCACTGGCGTGACAGGCGCTTGAACCTCGCCGTTGTCGATGGCCCGCTGCAGGATTTCCCGCTTCAGCCGGTTGCGTGTCTCTGCATCAATGCCACGGGCCTGGTAGTCCACCATCGGCACCAGAACCTCGTTGCCATCGGCATCGAGCGTCCGGCTCATGCCTGGCACATCCAAGTTGGCCGGCACGTCCAGCAACGGGGCATCACCACCGGCCGGGTTGGTGGTCAGCCGCAGGGCGCCTTGCTCGACAGCTGGTGGCTCAGGGGGCAGATAGCTGCCACGACGCTCGCTGATCTCGACAAGGGCATCAATGATGTCCTGCTTCTTGGCGTTCCAAACCCTGCGGCCAGTGCGGGCCTTGAGCAGGGCTGCCACTTGCGGGCTGGAGTCCGGCATGGCCAGCCGGCGCAGTTGGTCACGGTTCCAACCCTGTAAGGCGTTCCGGTAGTCGTCAGGAGTCCGGTAGCCGTATTCGCTGGCAGTGCGAGCCAGCTCTTGGAATGGCGGCAGCTGGATCTCGTCCGCAAGATTCAGGCCCAGCTGCTGTGGCAGCACCATCTCGAGCTGATCGCCCACCAGGGTCTCGGGAACTCGTGACCGTGCCTGCAGCGCTGACACCTGCTGCTGTGCCGCATCCAGTTCCTTCTGGGCACGAGTCAGCAGGCGCTTGGCCCCAGTAGGCGTGAGGTTGCCGTTATCCGCACGGGTTTGGATCTCCGCGATCCGATCGTTGATCGTTTGAATCTGGGCTTGTGCCTGAGTGAGTTCCTGCGCATTTCGCTCTTCACCCGCTTGGCGATAAACGCGGCTGTGCACCTGGCGCAACTGCTGGTCATCCAGCTCGTCCAGGTGCGCCAGGTACGTGTCGATCTCAGGCCTGGGGTCAACCAGGTCAAACTCGCCTTGGACACCCGAGCGCGGTGCCAAGAACTCGTCAGTGGTGCTGGTGAGGTTCAAGTCAGCGATCTGCTTATCGACCTCAACCAGCTGCTTCTCAATGCCATCCAGCTGATCGGGGCTCTCTTGCATGGCTTTGATCAGCTGCCCTCGCTGTGTCTGCAGCTGGCGGATCTGCAGGCGCACCTCGGGGTCCACTGCCTGGCCGACATTCAGCTCAAGCTGGCCAAGCTCTCCTTGCTCGACCAACCCCTGTTGCTGCAACCACTCACGCTGCTGCGTGACCTGGCGAATCATGGTGGATTCATCCAGTTGCCGCTCGATGGCTGAGCCGTGAGGCACCAACTGGCCAGCGGGCTCGATCGGAGCCAGGGCGCCACCGTCTTGCCAGGGGGGCAGTTCACCGGCCACTGGGGCTGGCGGCAAAGCGGGCCCTGCCATTGCTTTGGGCATGTAAGGAGCCAGCTCGGCCTGGGCCAGCTCATCAAGAGCTTTGATGCCATCGCCGGCCATCAGGCGCCGGGTCGGCCCGGCCATCGAACCCAGGCCAATGACGGAAAGGGGCAGGGCTACGCCTTCAACCAACACGCTCTTGCCGAGCTTCTGCAGGTAGTTGTCGTTTTCATCAGTCGTGCCAGGCAGCTGGATCCCGGTCAGCTGCTTGACCGCATCTGCAGCATTGCCTTGGTCCTGATCAATAAAGGGCGCGGCAAGCGTGGTGGCGGCCAGTGCCTCAGCAGAGTTCTTGGCAAGCCCAAGGCCAGTGCGCAGTGAGGGATTGACCGTCTGCGCCACGGCCATGCGACGCACAGCAGGCGCTGCTTTTAGGACCTGTGCAGCACGGATCACTGCACCGGTCTGTTTGATCCGACTGACGATCGTTGCCCCTGTTGCAACGCCAAGCATTTCGGCGCCGATCACTCCACCAACCTGGAGGCCAGCTTCATCAGCAGGCGTGACCTCGCTGCCATAGCCCATGCGGAATGGGTTGACTGCCCGAGCCTGCGACGGCGTGATCTGAAAGGCGTCCTTGGTGTCAATCGGCTTGCGCTGCACCAGGTCACCCAGCGCATTAGTCACCTTGCTGATGGCATTGATCGGGCCGGTGACGATGCCGATCTTGGTGTCAGGCGACGCCAGGGTGTTCATCAACTGCCCCAGCGGCTTGAGCGGCCCCAGCCGGTTCTCCAGCGACTGGTTCATCTGTTGCCGTGTTGCCTTGGGCGGCGACGCTGGCGGCCACACCGGATTCAGATCGTCAGACAGAGGGGCAAGATTGAACTTGGGCATGGGTCAAGGCCTCCTGTTGCTACGGATGATGCGCAGCAACTTGTTCACGTATTCGGGATCAGTGGCGTATCCCTGCTGCTTCAGGATCCGCGCTGCTTGTTCAACTGTTTGGGCTTGATTGGCTCCATTGCGGCCCTGATACCACTTGCTCACCAGATAGCCGACGCTCTCGCTGGGGCTGGCGAAGTCCATGAAGCTGGCAGTGGTATTTACCCGGCGGCCATCCACCACTTCCCAGGTGTTCCTGCGTGTGCCAGAACCCTTCTGGCCGAAGTAGTTGTTGCGGCCACTTGTCGCTCGACCCCAATCGGATTCCAGTGCCCATTGAGCAGCAACCAGCTCTGGGAACTTGGCCCCCTTCGCCCGGGCCATAGCAACAACGTTGTCCCAGCCAGGGCCACCATTCCCGCCGCGGCCACCAGAGGAGCGTGTGGCCACATAGGACTGACTGCCACCGCTGCTGTATTCAGGCGGAAGAGTCGCCGCGGCTGCTGGCGGCATGATCATTTGCATCAGCCAGCTACCTGGCGAGAAGCTGTTGTATCCAGTCGGGACCATGCCGAGGCCCAGGCTGCTGTAGTTGGCGCTGGAGATGGTCTTGCCTTGCCGCTCGCGGATCAGCTGCTGTTGCAGGTATTTGGAGATCGTTCCGTCCCGATCCATGTCGGGATAGAACCGGTTCATCTGCTCGAGCAGATAGCGGGTCGTTGACGTGTTGGCGCGACGAGCAAGGTTGTAGAGCTCTGCGCTGGCTGGCTTGCCGTTGTTGAGGTTCTGTAGCTCTGAGTGCAACCAGGGCTTGCTCATCACAGGCCGTGCTTGATAGGCCTTCACGGTGGAGTCGGGGAGATTGCCGGCCTTGCTGCGATCAACACCGCGCACGTCAGGACCAGGCTTGGTGCCCTGCTTCGGCCCTGTGCCCACCGACCCCTGGCCGACCTCCCCAGGGTTCATGCCTGTGGCCTGGCTGTAGATCCGTGCGTACTCAGGCGATTTACGGGCAGCAGCTACTGCTTGGCTGACAATGACGTTCTGGGCAGAAGGCGGGATGCGACCCACGCCGGGGTTCTCTTTGCGCCAGGCGTTCATGCCGGCCATGACCTGGCGGACGTACAGGTTCTCCAGATCGATTGCAAAGGCGGCGAGCTTGTTGGGGGCAGCGCTCATGGCGCCTCCCACCGTCATGCCTGGCTGCAGCAGCAGCGACATGGCCTCGCCTTTGGGATCCAAGGACTTGATGGGCCCAAGGCCCATGTCTTGTTTGATCTCGCCCTTGATCTGCCCGAACAGACCCTCGGGCATGTCGTTGAACAGCTTTTCGCGCTCGTTGATGCGGCTCTGCAATTTCTGCCGACGCTGCTCTCTGGCCTCGCCAGTGCCTTCGCGCATTGCGTAAGCATCGGCCTGGGCCCGAACTCGGCCGATGTTCTTGGGCGACAATGCATCGGGCGAAAGGTTGTCTATCCAGTTCTCTACAGCCGCTCGTTCCTCAGCCGTCATGCTGTAAGCGGCTTGGGCAAATTTCTGAGATTGAGATGCCTTGTCGCTTAGGTAGTTGTGTATGTCCAGATAGCCAAGCCGCAGCCCATAGTTCTCGGCGGCAATCAGGCGCCGCTGGTAGTCCTCTGAATCAACAACAACGCCCGGATACCCGGGGCCGTCCTTGCCGTAGTAGAAGGCGTCCATCTGCTGGCCTAGATCCTTCTGCTTCAGCTCGAACTTTTGGGTTGTCAGCTGCAACCCCTTGTTCTGCATCTCCAGCAGCTGAACAGGGTTGGCATCAATGAACCGCGGCCGCTTATCGAGAGGGTCGTTGGGGCTGCCAACGCGGATTTCGCGGACAATTCCTTCAATCGCCGGGTTGCGGCTGAGCAGTGCGAGGTTGCCGTAGACCTGCTGCATTGCATCTTTCTTCTTGTCGCCCGCCAGCAGCCGAAGGCCTTTGTCGATCTGATCGGTCAAGACAAGGCCAGCCAGGGCGTTGAACCGTGAGTCAGTGCGAGTGACCACTGAGCCATCAGCCAGGGTCACGCCGTTCCTCAGCATTTGCGCCAATGCTCCGTTGACAGCACCACCGGTGGCTTCCGTCGTCGTGCGGGCCGTCTCTTCGTTCCAGAGCTTGCGGTGCTGTTCGGTGTAGGTCTCCCATGCCTTGTTAATGGCCGGCACCACATAGAACTGGCTCTCCAGCTCATCTCCAGTCAGGCCATAGGTGGCCATGACCTTGCTGGTGATGGCAGCTTTCTGCTTGACCAGTTCTCCGCTACCTGGTGCCACGCCAGCGCGGACACCGGCGTTGACTGCCAGATCGTTCAGCAGCGCATCGTCAACTTCAGACGCGGCCATCTGCGCCATGGCCCGGCGCCGACCAATCAGGCTCCAGGGGTTGGAGTCCTGCAGGAGCTGCGAGGCAACAGGATCAACCTTCTGCAGCTGGTTGATCTGAGCCGCAGCGTTGGCCGCGCCCTGCTCTTGTTGGACCTGCAGGCTCAGGGCCGCTTTCGCCTGCTGGTTCTTCAGCTGCTTGAGCTGGTCGTAATAGCCCTCGTCGATCTTGCCCTTGGCATACGACATGTAGCCCTGGGCCCCTGCATCAATGAGGGTTTCGGCAAAGGGGCTCAGGGCAGTCGCCAGCTGCTGGTATTGGTTGAAGCCCTGCACGCTGCCGCCGCTGCCCATCTGCATCGTTGTGATGCCATCTGGTGCACCTAGCAGCGCGGGCTTGGCAGGAGCTGCAATGTTCCGTTCGGCTGCCTGAACGAAAGCCCCAATAGGCCTGGCGACCGGGTTGACTTGACCGAAGGGAAGGATCTTGTCAGCCATCGATCAAACTCCGTATTGGGAAGCGGCCTGATTCAGGCGGCTAAGCGAAACACCGGTGCCAGGCCCTGTTGAACTGCCAGGCATCTTCAAAGCGTTGAGCTTCCCGGCAAATGACATGCCGGTGCTGATGCCGCCCAGCACAGCGCTGCCGATGTTCAATGCAGCAGCAGTGCTGCTTGGTGCCCCGCCGCGCATCGTTGGACCAGGCGGTGTGATCAGCGTTGGCAGCGGTGCAAACGGCGGCAGTGGATCGATGTAGGGCTGCTCTTCGTAGAACTGCTGGCTGTTCCAACGGCTCAGGTATTGGGCCACCTGGCCTGCCTGCTCGCGGGTGTACTGACGTCCGCGGATGCCTTGGTTGATGTCCTGCAGGGTCGTGTAATCGCCCATCTGCCGGGCGTAGTCGTTGACCAGGCGGTCCACGCTGCGGCCCTCTTGAGCCATGGCCTGCACTGAGGCCCGGCCCTGCAGTGCACGCCACTGGTACTGCTGCAGCGCCACCGCCTCTTGCATCGAGGCTTCTTGGTACGACTGGGTGATGGCCTCGCTGTCACGGACAAAGGCTGCCCCGGCAGCGCCTCTGTTCTGACCCACCACTTCCGCTTGGCGGATCGAGCGCATCAGCTCGAGATTCCGCAGCGCGTTGGTGTACGACAGCTGCTGGTTGTAGTTGACCGTCTCGGTCCAATACTTGTATTGGGCGTTGGCGTCCTGGGCGCGAGCGTTGAAGCTCGCCTGCCATTCAGCGAAACGGTTATTGGCGTCTTGCAGCGCCGTCTGGTTGGCGTACTCCTGCTGTTGCGCCTGATAGCTGGCGCCTGCCTGCGCAATGCCGAGGCCTGCTTGCGCGGCGCCGAGCAATACCGGGACCAAAGGGAAGGCCATCAGGCTGCCCTCCAGAAGTGAGCGAACAGCTGGGCGCTATGCCCCATAGGGGCTGGCGTGTCGATCGTGAACCCCAGATGCTCGAGCCAGCGCAGGGTGGCTTGGTTGGACCACAGCGCCCAGTTCTCGAGGTACTGGTACTGGCTCATCAAGCCATCAACCCACTTGCGGCCACCGCGAAGGAATTGCTTTCGATGGCTATCCGTGGCCAACAGCTCATCTGTGGCCAGCAACCAGATCCAAGATCCAGAAACACCACAGATACCCACGGCCTTGCCGTCATCTCCATCTATGCAACGACAAATCTGGCTGTTCCGCCAGCTCTGCATCACCGCCTCTTCTCCTGACAAGCCGTGGCTGTAGAGCACTTCAAGCCGATCCTGGTGCCTGAGCATTTTCGCAATACGCTGCACCCGTGCAGGAGTTGCATCAGACCAGTTCATTGAAGGCTCCTGGCTTGGCTGGTCACCAGACCCACCCACTCACACGTGCTGAACTTGCAAGGGTTGGCCGTGTTGTTCTTCAGCTCGACAATGCAGTTCTCCCCGCGGCTGCTGATCGGGATTTGGAAGACCCCCTCGAAATAACGAGGAGTTACCAGGTCGGGGTTGTTGTTCAGGGCATTGCCAATCTGTGAGCCCCTGGCGGCCAGCACCGTCCCATCGAAGGTGTAGACCGCTGGTTCGCGGCGCTCAGCTGTCACCCACACCTGGAAGTAGTGGGTGTCGTGGTAGCGGAGCTTGGCGTGCCGCACCTGCGTCCGCTCGCTGTTGGCCGCGGCCTTCCCGCCACCAACTTCCTTGTAGAGCTTGAACCTGGTGAAGCGATACAGGAACTCAAAGACCTCGCCAAAGACGATCGGCTGTGTGGACCAGTTGCCTCGAGCGGTGATGGTCGAACCGCTGTTGGCTTCCCCAAGCAGCACGCCGCCATTGGTCGTGGCTGAGAAGTCACTCCAGGCCTGGGTCTTTGCCTTGATCGTGTAAGGCAGGGTCCAGGTGGTGATGTTGGTGGTGGCGTTGTAGGTGCCAGCTGCCACCCGGATGGCTGCGGGTGTGGCCGTGGTGGTCGTGACTCGGCGATCCAGCAGCAGCTGGTAGGGGTTGGGAAGCACATCAGCCGTGCGGTCAGCGGCGGACACCTTCTCCAGCCACACCTCTGTGCCGTACTCCACGAGCAGGTAGACGGTCTCCTGCACGCAGAGGGCATTGAGGATCTTGTCGGCACCGCTGAGCTGCCAGTGACTCCAGCTGCTCTGCGCCCGCTCAGCCCCGCCACCGCTGTTGCGGTAAAAGTATTTGTAGGCATAGAGCCGCTGCCGATAGCCGCTCTTGCCTGACACCGCAAACCAGCAGTTGCCGGTGTCGTTGGCCGTCAGCTTGAACACCTCCGCGGGCACATAGCTGTTGACGTATCCGCTCAGGTCGGACGCATCAGCCACCAGCGCCGTGCCAGCACCGCGAACGCTGAACTCGCGGAACTGGCTCCACTGCCCATTGGCTTGGCAGAAGATGATCGTGCCCTGAACAGGGATTGGCCGGCAGTTCGGATCGATCTCGTACTGGGTGAGCACCGTGATCTGCGCCGTCGTGGGCGTCAGCACGGTTTCGGCCGCGTTGAAGCGGAACTGAATCTGATCCGAGAAGATGATCAGCTCGTCTTGGTAAGGAATCGCGTACCGCAGCACCGACACCCGGTTGTTGCTGCCCGTCAGGTCGATCGGGTCGCTGTCCAGAACAGCAGTGACCGTCTCGGGGAAGAACTCAAAGAAGTCCCGTGAGCGGCTGAGGATGATGTTCTCGTCGGCCAGGAACCCAAGCCGGTTCTTGTAGATGAAGACGTCCTGGATGGCATTGCCGATAAAGCTCGGATCCGGCGCGGTGTCGTAGTCACCAGCCCCACGCTCACCCCAGCTCGGGATCTGCACGCCGCTTTGGGTGCTGCCATTGGCCGGGCCAAACCAGAAGGAGCCATTGGGAAGACGCACCAGCAGGTGCGGCATCGTCGTGGCATCGATCTTGTACTCGACCCCAGGGCTGACGGTCTCCTGCCAGCTGCCCTCCCCAAACGTCCCGGTGCGGGGCAGGAACTTGACGTAGAACCCATCGAACTTGTTGCCGGGGTCGCCGACCACCTCGATCTGGTAGCCCTCAGGCGCGATCGTCGGCAGCTCGGTGAACGCCTGGACGGAGTTGGTGATCGCCGTGATGTCCGCGTTGGCCCGGGCATCGGTCGCCGACACCGTGATGGCACTGCTGCTCTTGAGATGCAGGACAGAGCCGCTGCGGTCAATCGTCACCCCAGTCAGCGGACCAGCCGTTGCGGTCGTGACGGTCGCCACCTGCACAGGGGTGGTGTCTGTGCCGCCCTGCAGCAGGTTGCGAGCCACATAGATTTTGTCGCCGGCCCTGTAAGCGCTGCCTGCGGCACTGATTGCCACAGCGGTTACCACAGTCCCGTTCCCGGTGACGGTCACCGTCAGCCCGCTGCCACCCTCATCGGTGGTTGTGGCCACAGCAGCGGTGGTGGCGTTGAGGGTGGTGGCAGAACCCACCACCGTCAGGGCAGTGACGGGGCCGCCAAGCAGTGCGCCGCGGATCTGGCTGGCAATCTCCGCGGTGCTGATCCTGTTCTCGGTGGTGGTGGTGCCGCTGACAATCACCGGCGCCACAGCAGTGCTGACCGTTGTTTGCTGGGTGTTGACGTTGACGACGTACTTCTGGCCGTAGTTCGCGGCCTTCACCCAGATCAGCGCTTCATGAGTTGATGGCCTGGCAACAGCAGGAGCAACTGCCGGGTCCATGGCCGGCAGCTTCTTGGTGTTGCTGACGAAGGTGTAGTCAGCGATCGAGGCAGCGCGGATGTCGCTCTTGGCGCTCACCACCGTGGACAGGTAGTTGTAAGCGCCTGCTGCAGCGGTGACGGTCTTCTCGTTGCCGGCCAGATCAAAGACCCGAATGACGGTCTTGCTGATCACCACCAGGTACTGCTCGTCAGCGTCGCGCAGGATGCTGTGGAAATAGACGTCGCCAAAGCTGGTGTTGCTGACCTTGGCGATGGCCTGCGTGCCTTCACGCTTCCGCAAGCCCTCGGCCAGAGAGCTCACAGCATTGACTTGGATCTCTCCCTGCGAAGGATCCCGCTGCGCATCTGGCTGCTGCGAGATCCCCTGGATCAGGTTGGGGATGGTGTAGCTGACGAGATTAGCCACGCAGATACCCCCGGTTACGGCCCAGCAGGCCAAGGCCTGGCGAGTAGGTGGGGAAGGGTCTGAGGCCTGGGCCGCCCGTCAGGCTGTTCGCTTGGGCCTGCTCGAGCTCGACACGCTGCAGCTCCACCAGGGCAGCCTGCTCATCGACGGCGGTGTACTTGAAGATCGAGTCACTGCTCAGCACCCGATCGCTGAACACCCGCGCTGATCGGATGGTGATCCAGCGGTTGAACGCTTCAGGGCACTCATCCCATGGCAGCAACCAGACCACATCAGCCTTCAGGCTGGTGATGTCTGCACCCAGCGTGTAGGTGTGCTTCTCCTTGTCGTAGACCTTCTGGCCGCGCAGCTGGAACCGCCCAGCCCATTCATACGGATCGGTTGACCAGCTCACAACGTTGGCCGGAACCGTGATCTGGTTGGTGGCGTTGTTCTTGGCGAACTCGTACTCGACCTCGGTGTTCCAACTCCAGCCCCGTGTCTGGCCTTCCTTGTGAAACTCGAGGATCGTCCGCTCAGCCATGGTGGCCTCAACCACCTGCTGGTTTTCGAGGCTATTGACCGGCTGCTCTCCGATGTTCTGCAGGCAGATGTTCACCGCCTCCAGCAGTGTTGTGCGGCCTGGGGTCAAGGCCTGATTTGCAAGGCCCATCAGAACTCTGCAGGGGTGTTGTCCTCATGCTATCGGCGGGCACAAAAAAGCCCCCTGCTCACCACAGGGGGCCAAGAACCCACTCCGTCAGGAGAAGGCTAGGGGAGCTCGATGACGCCGGCACACTCTGCACGCAGCACGCTCATGCCGATTGCCATGCGGGCAACCATCAGAGTGGCTTGGTACATGATGTTGAAGTCACCGCCCTGAGGGGTGATTTGCAGGCCGGGGCTGCGCAGGGTCAGCACACCGATGGCATCGCGGTGGAACACGATGGCCTTGTTCTTCGACAGATCCTGCTGGTAAGCGGTGTTCTTGTCGTAGGTGCCGTTGGTGTAGGCAGCCTGGGTGACGTGGTTCGACATGATCACGGGGATGCCCTTCACGCGCAGCACGCGGCCTTGTGCGAAGGAACCGTTCTCGCCGCTGGCACCGTTGAAGTCCGCGTTGATGGCGCGGGTGGAATCCAGCAGGTAGTCGTACTCGTCAGGACCAACCACACAGAGGAGATCCTCGGTGGGCACGTCCTTCTTCTGCATCGCCACTTTGAGTGCGCTGATCTTGGAGACCAGCTCATCGCCTTTGGCGTTGGCAGAAGCGGCGGCATAGCCGGCCGAGAGGGTCTGGCTCTGACCAATGCGACCGGCGTTGCCGGCCTTGGCCAGGGGCTCAGTGGTGGTCTTGGCAGCGGCATACAGCACACGGGCAGCACGCCGGTCCCACTCACGGGCAAGGGCTTGGCCGAGCTGATGGGTCACGTCCTGGCGGACGTCCACATAGTTCATCAACTCGTCGAGGTCATAGATCACCTGATCGGCGATCAGCAGACCATCGAGGTTGATGATGCGCTCGTTGCGGTCACCAGGAGAGTTGGTGGCCCCAAGGATTGGCTGGCCAGGAACGTGATAAGCCGCATCGGCTTTCCCGCTCACCTGGAAGGCAGCACTCTTGCCACCTTTGATGTTGCGCTCCTTGACTTTGCCCTTGAACACGCAAGCGCGATCGAAGGCGTCAAGCAGCTCGGTCATGCCGAGCTTCAGGAACAGAGCGCTGGTGTCACCTGCGCCCTGGATTTGACCAAGACGGTCGAGAGATGCGTTGGCCATTGGCCTTAATTAGGTAGCGAGCCTCTGCCTATTGCTTCACCGATACGGGGTATCTCCCGCAGGAGGCCCGATCTGTTCCACCAGTGCAGATCAACTCATGCGCCCATTGTTACGCAAAAGTCGAACGCGCAAGAGTCTTCTCGTACCAAGCCTTGTATTTGGC
>JACCDU010580779.1_pt1 | contig 17301 bp, 12 predicted proteins | sample 7446081 | NCBI WGS metagenome assembly JACCDU01 (sample SAMN15323447, study PRJNA562643) | freshwater metagenome | isolation source: river surface water | place: USA:Blue River Watershed | collected 2017-08-17
AATAGAAAAAACATTCAATTTTAATAGTATAGAAAATGGAATATTATAGTTTAGGAAAACAATCACCGAATGTCAGTTTTAAAACTGCAGCTATCACTGGACAGGCGCCAGATAAGGGATTGTATTTTCCAACAACTATACCCACTTTTACAAAAGAACAAATTGAAAGATTCAAAACACTAGACAAAGCGACCTTGGCATTTGAAGTCATGCGTCCTTATGTAGCAGGCACCATTGATGATGCCAGTTTGAAGCAAATCTGTAAAGAGACGATTGATTTTGATTTTCCTTTAGTACCCATTAGTTCCAATATCCACTCTCTTGAATTATTTCACGGTCCTACTTTGGCTTTTAAGGATGTAGGTGCAAGATTCATGAGTAGGTGTTTGGGTTATTTTGCAAAAGCAGAAAAAACAAATCAAGCTAGTTCAAATTTAGAGGCAGGGACTACAATGAATGATACGGAACATGCTCCTATCAATATAAACACGGTACTTGTTGCTACTTCTGGAGACACTGGTGGCGCAGTAGCCAATGGGTTTTTAGGTGTTGAAGGTGTGCAAGTAATTATACTATATCCCAAGGGTAAAGTAAGTCCAATCCAGGAATTGCAGTTAACCACTTGTGGTCAAAATATTACAGCTTTAGAAGTAGACGGAAGTTTTGACGATTGTCAAGCAATAGTGAAAGAAGCATTTATGGATGCGGATTTAAATGCAGTGTATAAATTAACTTCTGCTAATTCAATCAATGTTGCAAGGTGGTTACCACAACAATTGTATTACTTTTTTGCATGGCAACAATGGGTGGCACAATACGGAGACAATACACCCATGCATATCGTGGTGCCAAGTGGCAACTTTGGTAATATCTGCGCGGGCATGATGGCAAAAGCGAGTGGTTTGCCCTTAGGACATTTTGTTGCAGCATGTAATGCGAATAACGTGGTCACTAGGTATTTGGATACCCAAAAATACGAAGTGCATCAATCTGTTGTAACTATTTCTAATGCGATGGATGTAGGTAACCCAAGTAATTTTGTGCGCATCATGGAGATTATGCAAAATAATTTTGAGCAACTAAAAAATGCATTGAGTAGTTATAGCTATGATGACCTTACCACGCAAGCTACTATTACAAGGGTCTATAATGATTACGGCTATACCTTAGATCCACATGGGGCAGTCGCATTTTTAGCAGCCGAGGAGTTTATTCATGATCACACTCATGCAATTACCCATTACAACCATACCAATGAAGCGGTGCCGGTGCATGCAATTATTTTAGAAACAGCACATCCAGTTAAATTTCCAGAAGTAGTAGAAGAAGCGATCGGTCAAAAATTAACCATACCTAGTTCTGTTCAATATTTATTAGATAAACCAAAGCAATCTATTCCGCTGAATGCAAATTATCCTGCGTTCAAGCAATGGATGCTTCAAAGCGAATAAATAAAAGCGGCTCCGATTAGGAGCCGCTTTTGTATTCAAATAAGTTCTAGTCACCGTTAAGATAACTAGCAAGAATCCTGAATTATTTTCCTTTTAAGTATTTATCCAACCAACGTCCTTGCTCATATAATAAGTGCAATACGTTTTCTTTTCCTCTATAGCCATGCGCTTCGTATGGTAAGTAGACAAAACGAACTGTGCCTCCATGTCCTTTGATGGCTGCGTATAAACGCTCACTATTGATTGGGAAGGTACCTGTGTTGTCATCCATTTCGCCGTGCGTTAATAAAATTGGTGTTTTAATTTTATTCGCATGTGCAAAAGGGCTCATGTCTAAATACAATTGAGGTGCTTGCCAGAAAGTTCTGTCTTCGTTTTGGAAACCAAAAGGAGTCAATGTTCTGTTATAAGCACCGCTACGAGCAATACCTGCTTTGAATAAATTACTATGCGCTAAAACATTAGCCGTCATGAATGCGCCGTAACTGTGTCCGCCTATTGCAAATTTGTTACGATCACTTACGCCCATGCTTACTAATTTATCAATCGCAGCAGTTGAATTCAAAATCAATTGATTCACAAAATCGTCGTTAGGTTTTTTATCAGGAGAAGTTGCAACGATTGGCATCTCTGCATTGTCTAAGATTGCATAACCTTGAGTTACATAAAACACTGGAGAACCCCAGCTTAACAAAGTAAACTTATGTTGGTTACCTCTAATCTGACTTGCATCCGCCGCACTTGTAAACTCTCTAGGATAAGCCCATAGTAAAGTAGGTAAAGGACCATCTTTTTCCTTGTTATAGCCCTTAGGTAAATATAAATCACCTGTTAAGTCAACGCCATCTGCTCTTTTGTATTTAATTTTTTCTTTCGTCACACCTTCCATGCTTGCGTAAGGATTGCTGAAATTTGTGATGGCAACCGAGGTATTTGCTTTTAAAGATTTCAAGAAATAGTTAGGTACTTCTTTCTCTGTTTCTCTGCGTGTGATAATTTGTAAAGTAGCTGCGTCTAATACATCGGCTACATATTCAAAACAATCTTCTTTACTACGCCAGATAATTTCATTTGTTTTAGTGTCAAGGTTGTAGATAGATAAATAAGGTAGATCCCCTTTATCCGATGCACCAGTAGTGTTGTTCATTAATACTGAACGACCATTGTTTACAGTTGTAATTACATCTTTGCCATATTTATTCTTATGTGTAACCGGATTACCTAGATTGCTATACGCATCGGTTAAGCTTCTTTCATATAAAGTGGTTAAGCTGTTTGCTTTATGATTGTACACACTTACTTTATAGCGTTGCTTTGTTCTTAATACTTCTGTTACCAATGCTAAAGTTTCCTCTCCCCAGCTGATATTAGAAAAACGTGCAGCTGTTTTAAATAATTCTTTAGGTGCATCGTTAAATGGCGCAGCGATTGCCATTACCGCATCGTGGAAAGGCACTGCTTTTTTAATCAAGCCACTATCTAAAGGCATTGCATACACAATGGTAGCCGCTTCGTCATCTTTCCATTCAAAACCTCTAGGTGCATTTTGTACGTTATCATAACCACTTGCGGTTCCTTCTGTAGAAGGCAGTTGCGCAATTGTTTTAACAAGGGCACCGTTTTTATCAAGCACTTGCATAGAAGATGCAAAGCCATAAGCAGTTACTAAATAAGAGAAAGGCTTATTTAAAGAACGGGTAAGGATATAATTTTTATCTGGAGAGATGCTGAAACTATTTGTTAATGCAGGTGCACCCACTTTTGTTTCTACCCCGTTTTTATTTTTTACCAATTGGCTCTTTGCTAAGAATTCAAAAACATATTCATCATAAGGCGATTTAATTAAATCTTGGTAAGTCAAACTTGGTGCCGCTTTACCTAAGTTCTCTTGAATAGTTGGGCCTTTAGGTGTGATGGGTCTTTTAGCTAAAGCACTCGCAGCATTTACATTTACTTTATACATTACTGTTGCATCATCTAACCAAACTAAGCTTGCGCCTAAAATTAAATTAGCAGCAGTCTTGTTTATTTTTTGACAAGTCAAAGTCGTTAAGTCAATTACATATACATCCACTGCAGTTGCACTCACATTGTAAAATGCAATTTTGTTTTCTGATGGATTCCATGTTGGGCTAAGTGCAGCAACAGTTGCAGGCATACCTTTAATCACTAAAGATTTATTGCTTGCGATATCCTTGATCGTCATTCCTTTTATATAGTTCTGACGGGTAGGCGAAAAGTTATTGGGATTAAGTCGTAGACCAGCAATTTTAAATTCTGCTTGACCAAGTTCTTCCACTAAAGGGTAAGAGGGACGCTCCATTACCAACATGTGTTTTGCTTTACCGTCTACACTAATAGATGGAGTGGGTGCTGCTAATAATAAATCAGCAATTTCTTTTGGCGGTGTTTGATAAGCAGATGCATCTTGTGCAAATGTGTTCAGGCTCAATAAGGTTAGCATTAAAAAGCCAGTGATGGCTACTAACACTTTTTTAGATCCTATGATTTTTTTCATATTCGTGGTTTAAGGAATTTACTTAAAAATGATTTTACCTAAATTAAGATAAAATCTACATTAGGCACTACCTCCCATCAAATTTTCCTACTTATAATTGCAGCACCAAGACTTGACCTAATTAAAAACGGCCCCTAAATTAGGAGCCGTTTCGTTTCATCCGATTGCTTGCTTAAAACTCAATTCAAAAATTAAGTTGAATATCTAGACTAGCTTTCACTAGTTCATTTATTTTTTTATGATCAACTTGTCAGTCGCTCTTCTTACTTTTTTAGCGCCAGATAAATAATCATTTGCTGCATCCCTGTAACCTAATGTTACCGCAACTGCACTGTGTAATCCTAATTCTTTTAATCCAAGTGCTTCATCTACTGCATCAGGGATAAATCCTTCCATTGGCGTTGCATCAACTTCTTCAGAAGCTGCAGCTACTAATGTGAATCCTAGAGCGATGTATGTTTGTTTAGCAGCCCAGATCTGCAATTGCTCTGCAGTTAAATTCTTGATAGAACCGTTGATATAGCCGGCAAAGTCTTTTAAGTTTTCTACTGGTACACCTCTTTCATCTGCAATCTCTTGCATGTATTCAGCTACTTCTTTTTCTGTGATGCTATTCCAAGTAGCAAAAATCACTAAAGCAGAAGATTCACCAACCTGAGGCTGATTGTAGAAATGAGGTTGTAATTTTTTTCTTGTTTCTTCGTCTTCAATTACAATGATATTGTAAGGAGTCAAACCAAAAGAGCTAGGTGCTAATTTAGTTGCTTCCAATATTGTATTCAATTTAGCTTCTGGAATCTTGTTTCCGTTCATTCTCTTTACCGCGTAGCGCCATTTAAGTGCATCTAATAAACTCATAATCTGTCTTTTAATTTATATTTTGAAATACGTTAAGTCAATCTTTAAGGATTTAATCAATGTTTGAACATCAAAATTAGTCATTATTCTGATGCGCTCCAAAACTGATTTAGCTCGATTGCCTTATTGATTAACAAGGACTTTGTGAAATAGTTCAAAAAATGGTAAAAACAGCCCAAAAATGACTAATTTAACCCCATAATTGAATAAAATGAGACAAAAATTGGTGTTTTTTACAATATTGCTTCTTCTAGTAACTGGACTAAATTTTAGTGTAAAAGCGCAGGATGAGCCTGCCAACCTGATCATTATTACAACTGACGGCCTAAGATGGCAGGAGGTATTTAATGGCATGGATTTCACCTTAGCCAATAGTAAAAAGTTTAATCATGGGGACAGTGCTTACCTATATAATAAATATGGTGCAGCCACTGTGTCGGATAGACAAGCGAAACTCCTACCCTTTATTACAAAAACAATGGGTACCAAAGGACTCTTGTTTGGGAATCGTTTTAAAGAAAATAAAGTGGATGTGGCTAACCCACACTGGTTTTCTTATCCTGGTTATAATGAAATTTTCACAGGTTATCCTGACACCGCAATTAATTCGAATAACTATCCACCGAACCCGCATGAAAATGTTTTAGCATTCTTACATAAGCAACCAGCCTATCAAAATAAAGTGATTGCATTTGGTGCATGGGATGCTTATAATCGTATTCTAAATGAATCTGCATCAGGGTTTCCTGTGATCAATGGTTTTGAATCTTTGTCAAGTATCTTGCCAGATCCTCAAACAAAAATGCTGGAACAGATGCTTAAGGATAGTTACAAACCATTCAAAGAAGCAGAATGTTTAGATGTATTTACGCACCATCAAGCGAAGTATTATTTAGAAAAAAAGAAACCTAAAATCATGTACATCAGTTATGGTGAGACAGATGAGTGGGCGCATGAAGGTAATTACTCGGCTTATTTGGATGCAGCTAATCAAGTGGATACTTGGGTTGCAGGATTGTGGAATTGGATACAATCCACGCCAGGTTACAAGAACAATACTTATTTATTAATCACGACCGATCATGGCAGGGGCTTTGGACATGAGTGGACCGATCATGGTGCCGATGTCAAAGGTGCTTCGAGTATTTGGTTTGGCTTAATGGGCCCAGAAAATGAGTCAAATTTGTCAAGTGTGGTAGAAGCAATGGCTTCCCCATCTGGCATTATTCCCAATATGGGCGAACAAACTACGAATCAACAATTGTATCAAAAGCAATTGGCTGCAACGATGGCTAGACTATTAGGGTATCAGTATACTGCGGCACATCCAATTGCAAAACCAATTTATTAAAAAAATTGGACTAGGTTAAACAGAAATTTACCTCAAATAAAAAATTGGTTTAACTTTGAACTATGCTACAACACAAAACCTTTAAGCAATTTCTTGCGCTAGCCATGCTAGTGGTTTTTGCGTTTAGCATCACGCCACAAAAATCTATCCACGATTTAGTTGCAAAACATATTGATCCTACAAGTTGTGAAGTACACAAGGATTTGCCTATTGAGCAAATAGAAAATACAGAACTGCATTGTACTTTCGATTTTCAAGTAGCTACCACTCCTTTTGTGGACTATGATTTTAGCATTTCAGTTGCTGCACCGATTATAGCCAAAGCCAAAAATCAAAGTTTTCTTACTGCAGCAATTAAACAACAATCTATTGTTGCTGGATCGAGGGGCCCCCCTGCTTTTATTTGTTAAATCTCGATTGACTTAAAGAAAGTTAATCAATTGCTATAAAGAAGATGCTGTATAGTTGTAAAGTAATTTGATACATTACTTTATATGTTTATTTACAAATAAAAAGTTTTCATGAAAAAATATTTAGTTGGACTACTCCTATTGGGTGTAGCCGTTTGCTTCTCTAGTGCAGCATATGCACAACAATTTACTTTAACAGGTAAAGTATTTGATAAAGCCACGGGCAAAGTGTTGCCGGGGGCAAGTGTTTATCTTCCTGAAATTAAAAAAGGAACCATTACTAATAAAGAAGGAGTTTATTCAATCAATATAGAAGCAGGTGCACATGTGCTGGAGATAGGTTTTGTTGGATACGCAAACAACGTAGCCAATGTGCAGGTGTTGAGCAATACCACAAAAGATTTTTATTTAAATAGTTCGGCTATCGAAGGCGGCAATGTCATTGTAACTAGCTTTTTAAGAGCTACTTCTACAAGACGCACACCAACACCGGTGACCATTATTAAAAAAGATGAATTGTTTAGAGGGGTCTCTACTAATTTAATAGATGCCTTATCTAAAGTGCCAGGTGTGTCACAAATTTCAACTGGTCCTGCAATTTCAAAACCAATCATTCGTGGATTGGGTTATAATAGAGTAGTTGTGATGAACGATGGTATCAGACAAGAAGGACAACAATGGGGCGATGAACATGGTATTGAAATAGATGAATACAATGTAAGTAGAACAGAGGTATTGAAAGTGCCAGCTTCTTTAATTTATGGATCAGATGCCTTAGCGGGTGTTATCAATATCATTTCTAATGTACCTGTGAGTGAAGGCGTGATTAAAGGAAATGTTTTTTCAAACTATCAAACTAATAATCGTTTGATGGGTAATCACTTTGATATTGCCGGAAATAAAAAAGGATTTATTTGGGGCATGAACCTGAGTTCAAAGAATGCAGGAGACTATAGAAATAAATACGATGGAAGGGTTTTTAATTCAAGGTTCTTAGAAGATAATGGTGGTGCTTATATTGGTATTGAAAAAAGCTGGGGTTATTCTCAACTTGCTTTCAGTAATTTTTATCAGGAATTGGGTGTAGTGGAAGGAGACAGAGATGCAGATGGTCGTTTTTTAATGATGAAAAATGTCAATGGCAATGTGGAAGAAATGGTGGTGGATGCGGCCGAGTCAAAAAGGTTTGCGCCAAATGTGCCGATGCAAAAAATCAGACATACCAAATATACATTAGATAATAATATCAAAATTGGAAACGACAGATTGAAAGCAACATTTGGTTTACAACAAAACCAAAGGATGGAATTTGGAAATGTCTTGGATCTAGATGAGAAAGAATTGTTTTTTGATTTAAAAACATTCAACTACGCGGTACAATATTTACAAGCAGAAAAAAATAATTGGAAAAATACATTCGGCGTGAATGGTATGCGTCAAACCAATACCAACAGAGGCGAAGAAGCATTGGTGCCAGACTATACTAGTTTTGATATTGGCGCATTTTATTATACTCAAAAGAGAACGGATAAAACAAGTTGGAGTGGAGGTTTGCGTTACGATCAAAAGTACATGAACTATATCAACCCAGCACAGTTTACTTGCCCTCCAGGGATGGCTTGTATCGCTTTATACAATCCTGTTGAAAGCAATAAACAGTTTAATAATTTTTCAGGTGCAATAGGTGTAGCGCACGATGTGAATGAACAATTGACATTGAAGTTTAATATCGCACGTGGATTCCGCGCACCCAATATGGCAGAGTTGGCTTCTTATGGAGCACACGAAGGGACTAACAGATTTGAATACGGTAATGAATTATTAAAGTCAGAAAAAAGTTTACAATTTGATGCGGCAGTAGAATGGAGTAATGAGCATATGAGTATTGCAGGTAATGTATTTTACAATACCGTGAAGGATTATATCTTTTATCAAAAGTTAAATGCAGTTGCTGGCGGAGATTCAATCATCATGGATTATGCACATGATCCAGCTGGAGAAGAATTGTATGCTTTTGCATTTAGACAAAAAGACGCACATTTATATGGTGCAGAATTCAATGTAGATTTTCATCCACATCCATTGGATTGGTTACACGTTGAAAATAGTGTGAGCTTGATTCGTGGACAATTTAAAGATGCTTTAGATGGCTCTAAAAATTTACCAGGAATTCCAAGTGCAAGGTGGTTATCTGAAATTAGAATTGAACTATTTAAAAAATCAAAAACAATCAAGAATAGTTTTTTCAATGTACAATTAGACAATGTGTTTGCACAAAACAATCCATTTACAGGATACAATACCGAAACGCAAACACCTGCTTATACTTTGTTGAATGTGGGTTACAGCACACAGATTCAATATCGCAATAGAACATTGTTTAGTATTTCATTGGTTGGACAAAATATCACAGATGTAGCTTACCAGCATCATTTGAATCGTTTAAAATATGGTCCAGTCAATGAAGCGACTGGCCGTATGGGCGTATTCAATATGGGACGCAACTTTAGTTTTAAAGTGAATATCCCATTTGGTAATCATAAATAGATTCAAAGTTTATTTGAAATATTAAAGGCCCAGCATTAGTTGGGCCTTTATTTTTATTAAATTGTGTGTAGGTAATTATTCACCTCTACAAAAATCTACTATGAAAAAAACAGCTTTGTTTTTATTTACTTTTGTTATTGCGCTGTCGAGTCTTGCACAGAAAACTAAATCTACTGTAACGCCAGCGGGTAAACCTGTACAAGGTTTAACGAAGGAGGAACAGCAGGTGATGGCTTGGATTGATGCGCATATGCCACAGGCGATAGAGTTATTAAAGGAGTCGGTGAATATTAATAGTGGCACATTGAATATAGAGGGCGTGAAAAAAGTGGGTGCGTTGTTTGCAAAAGAATTTGAGAAAGCTGGATTCACCACCGAATGGGTTGCGATGCCAGACTCTATCAAACGTGCTGGGCATTTAGTGGCGAGTCGTCGCCCAAGCGCCGCCGCCACAACAAAGTCATCTACCAAAACAGGCGCTAATAAAAAAACAGGTAAACGTCTTTTCCTCATCGGACATTTAGATACCGTGTTTGAACCTGATATGCCTGCTAATCCATTTACGATGTTGAATGATTCTACTGCAACAGGACAAGGTGTGAATGATATGAAGGGCGGAGATGTGGTTGTGCTAATGGCATTGCAAGCATTGGAGCAAGCGGGTTTATTAAAGAACGCAGATATCACTGCTTATTTTACAGGAGACGAGGAACATGCAGGTTATCCGAGAGAAGTGACAAGAGGAGATTTTATCAATAGAGCAAAGCAGGCAGAAATTGCGTTGGCTTTTGAGGGCGCGAATGGATTGAACTCAGTTGCTACTGGAAGAAGGGGTGCAAGTGGATGGAGACTGGACGTGACAGGAAAAACAGGACATAGTTCCGGTGTGTTTACACCAAGTGCCGGTTATGGTGCCATCTATGAAGCGGCAAGAATAATCAATCAGTTTAGAGAAACATTGAGTACCGAAAAATATTTAACCTTTAATCCGGGCATCATTATTGGCGGATCGGATATAGAATACAATGAGGCGACTTCAAAAGGCGCAGCCATTGCCAAAACCAATATCATCTCCCCTGCGGTAACTGTAACTGGAGACTTAAGATTCCTGACCGAGGATCAAAAAGACCGCGCTAGACTCAAAATGAAGGAGATTGTAGCTCAAAATCTTGCTCAAACCAGTGCTAAAATCAGTTTTGTAGACGGGATTCCGAGTATGGCGCCAACCGAAGGCAACAACCAAGTTTTAAGCGTAATCAATTCAATATCAATGGATATGGGGGCTGGCGCTACCGTGGCTGGCGACCCAGGATCGAGAGGTGCAGGGGATATTTCTTATGTGGCTGCTTATGTGGATTGTATTGATGGATTGGGGGCTTCGGGACGCGGCGCTCATGCACCGGGTGAGACAATTCACCTGAATCAGCTGCCTTTTTTGATCAAAAGAGCGGCTTTGACAATTTATAGATTGAGTAAGTAGGCGGAATGTTGTGTTGTGGCGCGGGCCGAAGGCCTGAGCGCCAACACAAAACACTCATTTTGTTTATTTCTTAGACTTAAAAGCTTTAATTTTACAAACAGCTGATAAACAATAGTGTTGCAAATACATTTATGTCCGACAAAATTATACTTTCAGATTTAATCGCGCAGGTTCAAAAAACGATCAGATATGTCTTTTCGCAATATGTCCTATTGTTCAAAATATCCTTACTTACAAGTATTTTGGCTATTGGCTATTGGTTTATTCAGGCCGATAAATACCAAGCAGATGCCACTTTTATAGTGGAGGAAAAGTCGGGTTCCAAATCGGGTCTTGGCGCTTTGGCTTCGCAAGTAGGTTTTGATTTAGGTGGATTAACAGGCGGTAATGCGGGCTTGTTTGAGGGAGACAATATTTTAGACATCATGCAGTCTAGACTCATAGTCGAAAAAGTACTATTGAGCAAGGTCGATTCAAGTAATGCAAGTGCAAGTCAAACTTTAGCAGATTTATATGCGGCTTCACATGGTCTAAAGAAAAAGTGGTCAAAAAATCCGGACTTAGTTAATTTCAAATTTGGTCAAGCGCCAAAATCTGAAAAAGATAAACTACAACAGGACAGTCTTATTTATGTGGTTTTTGAGCAAGTAGTAAAAAATAATTTAGTTGTAAAGAGACAAAATAAAAAAGGCTCTATCATTAACATACAAGTTGTATCTACAGATCAAATCTTTTCAAAATTATTTACAGAGCGTTTATTAAAGGAGACGGGTAATTTATATGTAGAAATTAAAACAAGCAATATGAATAATAATATTGCACGTTTACAACAAAAAGCAGATTCCTTACATACAAAATTATATAGCAAGTCCTACGAAGCAGTTGCTTTGTTGAATGCTAATTCTGGTCTAAAAACAAATGTGGTGAATGAGGACTTGACTCAAAAAGACAAGTCAGTAGTATTCACTTTATATGGCGAAGTATTGAAAAATTTAGAAGGATTAAAGCTTTCTCAAATCAATCAAACGCCAGTGATTCAATTATTGGATATGCCTAAGTATCCTTTGGTAAATCAAACAAAGCCTTGGTATATTTATCTGTTGGGTGGTTTTGCAGCTGGTATTCTTCTTGGTAGCTTATTCGCCGTTTATTTATATACCGAAAAGCCTCAATAAGTAAAATATGCGTCGTCTATTTTTACTTAGAGCTTATGGTGATTTTATTATTGCAATCAGGTCTGCATTATTATCCTCGGATCCTTCTTCCATTAATTTAGTTGCCTCTAATCATTTATATCCTTTGTACGAAGCCATATCCATGGCAATGGACACGAGTAAATTAAAAATTAGTTTCGAAGATTTTGGTATCAATCAGAGTCAACTTAATTTGTTTACCAATAGACATTTGTTTGAAAACGACACCCTTGAACAAATCAAAAAAATAAAAAATTATTTAAAAGAAAGCCCAATCCATTCCTTCGAAGAAGATTTTTTAGAACAGAAAAGAAAGAAAAGTGGTTTTCAGTTTCTGATGGGGCGAAAGTTTAAGTCTGTAGTAAATAAAGACGCAGTGTATCAAGAATATGCGCAGTTTTTTGGACACGAATTGAATCCTGCTTTGAATAATGATGGTGCTGAAAAAAAGAATTTTTTATTGTTGCCAGATGCAAGGATCTCTAAAAGAAATATACCTCAAGAGATTGTACAATCTATTATCAAAGAAGTAAATCAAAGAGGCGCTTCTATACAAGTCGCTTATTTCAAACGCGTAAGTCAGGTAAACAGAACAGGCAGACCAATCAAGGTGCAGATGCAAACAGATTTGATTTTTAATCAAACCGTGTATAATAATTTTAAAGAATTGTTTCAATTAATACAGGACGCAGATTTCATTATAGGTGCAGACAGCTTACCTATCCATATAAGTCAGATGCTCAATAAAAAGCATTTTATATTATATCCGAATGGTGGCTCAAAAGCATTCTTTACACCTTATACAGTAACTAGGCAATATTACTGTGAGTTTAATAAGTATAAGTCAACTACCATTCCTTACTAATACTATTATGAGTATAACGATACCTGCTTATATTTTATATGGACCACATGATCACGCAAGGTCGTCGCAGGTAGCGTTGCTTCAAGAAGCATTTCCAAATACAGTTATTGTAGAACCTATCTTTCCTAAAAAGCAGAAAGTACCCTTTTTAAATGATTTAATTCAAAATGCATTTACAAGAAAGGGACTTAAAATGTTGCCAGAAGAAGTGGGTGTGTTTATGTCCCATCGAAAAATTTGGCATGCCATTGCAAAAAAGGAGACCAATCAACATTTTATAGTATTAGAGTCCGATAGTCAAATTAAAAATATTGAATTAATTGAGACGCAATTTTCACATGTTCAAGAAAACTTTGATCTCTTTTTCTGGGGTGCCTGGAATAACCATGTAAGTATTCAAAGGTCAACACAATCAAAACTGCAGGATGGCTATCGTATTGGTACACCCTTAATAAGGTCTGTGTATGGTGCATATGGATATTCATTGAATGCAAAGGCAGCGCAATACTTATTGAAACAAAGTAAAAAAATTAATAACCCTGTTGATTTATATAAATACTATATAGACCCTTCTCAAATAAAAATGGGAGCAATCAGTCCCGAAGTAATTTCAACATGGCAAACAACTGATAGCACCATCCGAAGAGAACAGTTAATACATAAGGTTAAACGTATCATAATAATTAAGATATTTCATCTTAGAAATCAAATTCTAGCTTACTTTTGTTAAGCATGAAAGAACAAGCATCAAAATCTATTATTGTAGTTAGTTGGGATGGCCAATCTGCGCCAGTTTCTTTTATCCAACAGGATGCTCCAGCTGATTTTCATTTATTTATTTTTGATTATAGTGGACAAGATCATCAAGCTGCATTAGACGCAATACCTCACTCTTTTTATTATACTAAAAAGACGGAGTGTAAGGGAGATATCATTCAAGCGGTTCATCAATACTTAATCGATCAGCAACAAACTACTTTTTCTTATATCGGTATTTTGGACGATGATATTTTGATTAGCGTGAGTGACTTAAATAAGTTATTATTTATCGCCGGTGCGGAAAAACTTGATGTTTTTCAGGCAAGTTTAACGCATGATAGTTATTACCACCACCGACAGTTTATTCATAAAGCTGGCTACTTGGTGCAACCAACATATTGGGTAGAGATTATGGCACCCTTTTATTCCAATGAAGTATTTTTTGCCGCGGGCAAAGATTTTGAAAGAAGTATTTCGGGAACAGGTATTGATGTTTATTTAATACCAACGGTACAAGTATTGTTGGATAAAACAAAGACTGCTGTAGTGCATGCCGTTCAAATGAAGCACTGCAGACCTATTAGAACTGATAATCGAATTTTCAGTAATGGCAAGGATAATCTTACAGAAATTGCAGAATTACAAGCTTATTGCAAATCAATTGTAGCGAAGAATCCAACAAAGTTCCATACTGATTTTATTAAATCGGTTATTGATAGAAAGTACGTATACGGAATTCCGTTAAAATATAAATTAAGGCGTTTGCCAAAATTGCTAAGCAATTTGTACCGATTTATTGTAGACGAAAGTTATAGATAACTCAGCTATGCAAACGCAAAAGAATATTTTTTACAATGTACTATTGGCGCTGTCACAGGTATTGTTTCCATTAATCACATTTCCATATATAGCAAGGGTATTAGGTCCTGAGAATATTGGTTTGTATAATTTTTCTGAAAGTTATGCGCGTTATTTTGCCTTGGTCGCAGCATTAGGAATTTCAGTTTATGGTGTAAGAGAAATTGCAAAGAAACAAACCACCCCAAAAGCCCTTGCATTTACTTTTGTTGAACTTTTCTTTATCAATCTAATAGCCACATGTCTTTTAAGTGTTGTTTATATTGGGACTATTTTGAAGGTTGATAAATTAGCGAATTATCCTGAATTATTTTACTGGTCATTTATATTCTTCTTCCTGCAAGTATTTGTATTAGAATGGTTTTTTACAGGCATTAATCAATTTAAGTTTATTGCCGTTCGATTTTTCTTTATACGTTTACTATTTGTAATTGCCTTATTTGTTTTCATAAAAAAATCTGGCGATTATGTGTTGTATATGAAAATGCAAGTGATGCTCAATTTTTTCTTAGGGCTGATTAATTTTATTTACTTGCGCAAATTTATTGATTTAAAGCAGGTTCAATTTTCACAATTAAATTTAAAGCAACACTTAAAGCCTTTATTCATTTTATTTCTTACCATTTTCTCTATTAGCATTTACCTACATTTTGATACTGTCTTGTTAGGTTTGTTGGCAGACAATGAAAGTGTTGGTTATTATAGTGCCTCTTTAAAATTGGTTAAAATCATCATTGCTGTTTTAGCAGCTATCACTGCAGCTATGTTTCCAACAATGGTTAAGTTATTTGAACAAGGTGCGATAGATGAATTTAAAAAAATGCTTCAAGAAGCTTATGAGTTGGTGATAAGTATTGGTATACCTACTGCTGTCTTAGTTTGTTTATTGGCACCTGAAATTGTTTATTTACTATTTGGTTCCAATTTTAATTTAGCTGTCCTGCCTTTAAGAATTACCACGCCGCTTATTATTATAGTAAGTCTTTCTACTATATATGGTTTTCAAATATTGAGTGTACACGCAAAAGACAAACAAATTTTATTAGCAGCCATTGCTGGTATGGTTTTTAGTTTAGCCCTTTCTTTTTTAATCATTCCAATTTATAAGCAAAATGGGGCTGCTGTAACAATATTGCTTACCGAGGCGTTGGTTTTGAGTGTATTTATCTATTTCTCCCGAAAAATTATAAAAATTAATAATAGTATCCAGTTTCTATTAAAGGAATTGATTTATGCACTTCCATATTGTGTTATCACATTTGTTATTAAAGAACAATCCTATACTCCAATTATTACGGTTACTGCTATCTTAATTTTTTCATGCATTTGGTTTTTAGCATTACATTTTAAGATCTTAAAAACAACAGTGCTCCAAAGTTTTGTTAGTGGTATAATTTTAAAGCGTATAAAAAAATAATTATATATCTTTATTCAATGAATCGAACCTTTTTTGCAAATAGGATGAGGACTTTATTACCCTTTTTGTGTATTATCTTATTTACTGGGGTAATTTCAAATAAAGCATTTGCACAACAAAAATCAATCAAAGAAAGAATCAGTTCTATTAAGTTGCCTACTTTTTTTAAAGGAAAGAAGATTGACTTAGATGATACAACTCGCGTTAAACCAGTTGCACGAACAAAAAAAATAAAAATAGTAGATAGCTCCAGAAATGAAGTAAGCAGAAAAATTCAGGTTAAAATGCCTAAAATTGGAGCAGCATTTAAAAAATTACAAACCAATATTCAGGCTAAATTTCAGGCAAAACCAGATACAAATATTTTAGCCGTTAATACCATCCCCACAAAGACCAAAGCAAAAAAAATATTTCAAGCTAGTTCTAAAAAGCAAAAAATTAGCAAAGAGTTGCGTATTGGAAAAGTGCCTTTAAAACGCATCAAGCAAAATAAAATAGACCAGCTATCTACCGATGTGATGGATCTTGAAACACAGATAGCACAATTACAAGCACAAAAATCAAGGATAGAAAATAAAATAGAAGTGCTTAACCGTCCGGATTCGGTAAGACAAGCTTTAAGAAAAGAAATCATAGATTATAATAGGCCTTCCCAAGCGGAAATGCCTATTCCTGTTGGTATGACAGATATTGATGAGTTAGTTAGAAATTTAGTTTTATTAGATAAAATACCCTCTAATTCTAATTTAACAATTAGACCTTATTATACAGAAACAAAGTTGAACTATCCTACATTGTTAAAGATAATTGATAGCAATATAGACTATGACCCTATGTTGTTTAAGACGGGTAGTTTGATTATTAAAAAATTACCTATCCAATTAGGACAAAAATTAAATACACATCACCCGTATGGAGGCAATGATGGTGCATTAAGTTATTCGAAGGGTTATCAGTTTCAAGTGAGTGGTGGGATTTTTGCACAATGGAAAAATTTTAAATTACAATTAAGACCAGAGTATGCACAAACTGCTTCTCAAAAATATGAGACGGGTGCATGGGGTCAAGTGAATCCTGCGTATAAAAAATTATTCTTAGGTAATTCTTCTTTAAGAGTGGATCTTGGAAAAGTATCTTTTGGCGCTTCTACTCAAAATTTATGGTGGGGTCCAGGTATTTATAATTCTATCTTAATGAGTAATAATGCACAAGGCTTTTTCCATTACTCTTTAAATAGTAATCGACCGATTAAAAACTTCTTAGGTACTTTCCAATTTCAGGTAATCACTGCCACGCTGACCCAGGACTCAATTCAAGGTTTTGAAAATAATGGTTTAAGTAGAAGAATTATTAACAAGAGTGACCGTTTCTTAAGTTCTTTAGCATTGGATTACCAACCAAGTTTTTTGAAAAATATCTCCTTTGGTATCAACCGTTCTTTACAATCCTATAAGGACAGGCTACCAACAGATTTTGTACAAAAGAATATTCCTGTATTAAGTGCTTTTTTTGGTAGCACAGATAAAGCTAGAGACACATTCCCACAGGATCAGACAGTTTCCATTTATACAAAATGGATGTTTCCTAAATCACA
>JACCDU010948175.1_pt1 | contig 17300 bp, 21 predicted proteins | sample 7446081 | NCBI WGS metagenome assembly JACCDU01 (sample SAMN15323447, study PRJNA562643) | freshwater metagenome | isolation source: river surface water | place: USA:Blue River Watershed | collected 2017-08-17
GAGCCGCCGCTGAGCTCAGCTCCAGCGATGGAATTTGGTTGCACCCGCCCAGACGCTGCAGCTGTAGCAGGCCAAGATGTGTGGCTGGTGCATCCCTGGAATCTCGGTGAGCTGCCTTCTACGCTGCCAAAGAATGCGGTGACAGTCGGTATCTTTGTGACTGACTTTCACCGCGCCTGGCCCTGGAGCGAAAAGCGTTGGCGTTTCGTCTGCAGCCGAATGGCGGAAATCACCAACGTCCGCTGGATGGCAGATGCAGCAAGTATCGGTGCGGCACTGCAAAGCGCCCGCCATGTGCGCAGCATTGACGAACCCCACCTGCGCGGCTGGATAGAGCGCTGGGCTCAATGCGAATCGCCGCCTGCGCTTTTTCCTGCGATCGACAGGCGCTGCGATTCGTTTTCGCAGTGGTGGAGCCGGACTTCAAGCGGACTGCACTCGGCTTCGCAACTGCTGCGCACCCACCCCATGCACGAAGGATGATCAAACGGTTGGCCAAGTGGCTAATGCCCATCGGGGCAGAGCAAGCTTGTGCGCTGCCAAAGCATCCCCAGCAGGGCCCCAGTGCTCGTCAGCTGCGCAGAAACGGCAAAGGCACGTCAGCCGGGATCGGGCATTGGTAAGGCTTGCCCTGGCGGCGCTGCGAAAGCTCAGACTTGGCCTTCGCGATCAATTCGGGCCTCTCGACCAACTCGATGGCTGTGGCCGTGAGCACGCGCGCAGCCCGCACCATGCCCGCATGCGCCAGACTCGACTGCCCCTGAGACACCATCTGCCACGAGTGCATGGGCGTGCCGAAGGCATAGCAGGCCACCCAGGCCTGGGCGGTAGGAGCAATCCAGCTCACATCGGCCACGTCGGTGGAGCCGTACAGGATGTCTTGCGCGTTTGCATCGTAGGGAGCAACAGATTCGAACACCTGCGGGACTTGGCCGCGCAACACGCTGGCCAGCGGCCGACTGACCGCTTCAATCTCCTCGCTGCTGAGGGTGGCCTGGAAAGCCCCCGATCTGGCCTGGGTGCCCGCATCAACACTCAAAGGCCCTTCGGCCAACAATTTCGCGTGCAACACCTGGTTCAGGGTGCTGTTTTGCAACAGGTTGGAACACGCCTTGTCAAACACAATGTCGACCTTGCAGTCGGTCATGAGGGCTGCACCGCGTGCCACGTTCTGCACGCGCTGGTAAAGGTCGGCGGCCTCGTCGTTGTAGGCCGCACGTATCAAGTAAAGCACCTCGGCTCGGGCCTGAACCACATTGGGTGACATCCCGCCCGCATCGGTGATGGCGTAATGCACACGTGCGTTGGGCGGCATGTGTTCTCGCAGGTAATTGACACCCACATTCATCAATTCCACTGCGTCCAAAGCACTGCGCCCCAAATGTGGCGAATGTGCCGCGTGCGAAGCCTTGCCATGAAAAATGAACTTGGCCTGCACATTGGCCAACGTGCTTTGACTGAACACGCCGGTAAAGCTGGCCGGGTGCCAGGTGAGCGCGACATCCACATCGTCAAACAAGCCCGCTCGGGCCATGAAAGTTTTGCCCGAGCCCCCCTCTTCGGCCGGGCAACCGTAGTAACGGATACGGGCATTTTGACCACTGGCCTTCAGATGCGTTTGCAGCGCAATGGCAGCAAAGTGCGCCGAAGTGCCCAACAGGTGGTGGCCACAGCCGTGACCTGCGATGCCCGGACTGTCAACGGAAGGCGTGCACGTGAGTGCACCACTTTGCTGGTTGAGGCCCGACAGCGCATCGTATTCACCCAAAAAGGCTATGACCGGACTGCTCTCATCCCCATCGTGGCTCCACTCGGCCATGAAAGCGGTGGGCATGCCAGCCAAATCACGCGAGATGCGAAAACCCCAGTTGGCCAACGCATCCATGTGCAGCTGGGCCGATGCTTTTTCGGCGTAACGCAATTCAGCCAGCGACCAGATTTTGTCGGCCAGCGCCGTCATGCGCGGCGTCTCGCGGTTAAAAAATTCCTGCAATTGACCCATGACCGCTCCTGCTCACTCAGGCTTCACGCCGACCTTGTCCAGCAGCGCCTTGTTGCGCTGTGATTCCCGAGCGATCTGATGAGCAAACGACTGGGCGTCCGTGAGGGCCGCATGGGCACCCACGGTTTTCAGACGCTGTTGCACCTCGGGCAACTGCATGGCCTTGGCCGCTGCCTCCTGCAAGCGCTTCAGGACGGGCGCGGGTGTATTTTTGGGCACCACAATGCCAAACCAGCTGTTGGCAAGCTGGTTCAACTGCTCATGGCCCAACTCCTTGAAGGTCGGCACTTTGGGCAGATCTGGTGAACGCAGCTCGGAACCTTGCACCAAGGGAATGAGCTTGCCACTCTTGATGTGTGGCATCGCGGAGGGGAGCTGGTCGGGCATGAGCTGAACCGTGCCCGACAGAGCGTCGGTCAGCGCCGGACCGGAACCACGGTAGGGCACGATCTGGATGTCGGTCTTGAGCGTCTCATTGAAAGAGGCGAGCAGCAAATGACCCAGCGTGCCCAGCCCTGGCACGGCCCCACTGATTTTGCCTGGCTCGGCCTTGGCCTTGGCCACAAAAGCCTCAAAGGTGGTCACACCCAAATTGGGGTGCACCATGTACACACTCGGCATGGTGACCAGATTGGCTACCGGGACAAGCTTGGCAGTTAAGCCCTCGGCGCGCGTGTACAAGTGAGGGTTGATGGTCATGGTGCTGACCGTGGCCATGCCGATGGTGTAACCGTCGGCTGCCGCTTGGGCCACCGCCTCGGTGCCGATCACCCCACCCGCCCCCGCCTTGTTGTCCACCACCACAGGCTGACCGAGGGTGCTGCGCAGACCATCGGCCACGATGCGCGCCACGATGTCGGTCGAGCCACCGGCTGCAAACGGCACCACCAGTTTCACTGGCTTGTTCGGGTAGTGGTCCTGGCCTTGGGCCTGTGCCGAGTGCATTGCAGCGCAGGACGTGAGGGTGACCATGGCGATGGCCTTCAGGCCCAAGCGGCGACTGGCATTGACGTGGTGTGGGGTGTTCATGGAGGCTTTCATTTAAATGTCCCGCAAGCTGCGGCAAGGGATGTCAGGGTGCAGGGCTCATCTGACAGGCTCAAGCTTGTGACTGTAGAAAAAATCCGCAAATTTGGCTTGTGGAATTGTCTACCAGGTATAAGCTAAGCCGATTGCTTTATGCTCAGGCCCACCCGGACAGCACCCATGGCGTCATGAATGAATTCAATGGTTTTCCCGAGAGCAGACGGCTCTTTTCCCGCTTGGTGCGCCATGCGCGCCTGCGCCAGTTGCAATTGCTGTTGGCACTGCAGCACAGCGGCTCGGTGGTCAAGGCGGCACAACATCTGGACATGAGTCAGTCCGCCGCCACGCAGGCGCTGGCCGAATTGGAACGTGTGCTGGAATTGCGCCTTTTTGAACGCCATTCACGTGGCATGCGAGCCACACAGGCGGGGCAAGCGCTGATCGATGTGGCACGCGGGGTGATGAACGAACTGCAAGACGCGGCAGAAACCCTGGCCGCCATTCGCCTGGGAGCCAACACGAGTCTGCGCTTGGGGGCCATCCCCGCAGCAGCGCACGCCATCCTTGGGCCACTGCTGGGTCGGTTCTATGCCCTGCAGGGCCAAGTTCACGTCGATGTGCAAGAGGGCGAAGGCAAACAGCTCTTGCCTTTGCTGATGGCAGACAGACTTGATGCGGTGTTTTGCCGTTCGCCCGCGATGCTGCCTGACAGCCATGTCTTCACCCCCTTGCTTGATGACGAGGCGGTTTTTATCGCTGGCCCAGACCACCCCTTGGCTAACGCCGCCCAGGTAAACCTGACGCAAATGGCGGAAGCTCGCTGGGTGTTGCCCACGGCCAGCATCAATGTGCGCGACATCTTCGAGCGCGTCGTGCTTGCACATCTGCCCCACGCGCGGTGGTTCTCCGTGTCCACGGTGTCGTTGGCAGTGCTGGAGGGTTTGCTGGCACAACCGCAAGCTGTGACGGTGGTGCCACGAAGCATCCTGCCCGGACTGCACCCAAGCGGCACATCAGCGCGGGTCTGTGTGCTGGATGTGGTCATGGCTGATCAAGAAATGGCATTACCACCGCTGGGCGTGGTGCACGCCAAAGTAGCCATGCCAGCACTGCTGCGGCAGATGCTGGGGCTGTGGACAGCCGACGTGCAATCAGAATGAAAAATGCCCGCTTTCGCTGACTCTTCTCAATCATCGGGGATGCGTCAACAGTGGCTTCGACGGGAACTCGACAAAGACACTGCAACGCCGAGCAGACCCGCCTTCACCTGACAGATGCTTATTTGATTGTGGACAGCAATTTGTCGTTGACCACCAAATTGCGGACACCATGCGCATGGTCTTCGTTGAAGGCATTGCCTTTGCACCACTGGCCAACAGACGCGGCATTGACCTTCAGCACCCGAGGACGAACGCTCCATGACACCTGCAAAGGTGACCCCTTCTCGTTGTACGCAGGCCCTGTCGTAGACCCTGCGTATTGAATCGGCTTGCCCGCATTCTTGGGAATGTGCAGCGCCTGGTGATAGCCACCGACCTCTCCGACTTTGGTCAACTCATTGAAGTCAACCGCCTTGTCATCATTGACCAACACAAAAACCTGTGCCTCCACACGCAACTGCGGATTGCTGTCTGACTCGCTCAGGCATGCACCCAAGGTCGGGCCAGGCACGACCTGCGCAGAGCTGTGCACATAGTGAAGCTCAACGGTATCGCCCACTTGCAAGCCCCCATGTTTGCTGTCGCAAACCTCGGCATCCAGCGGCCTTGACTCGCTCGCACTGAGCTTGCCGCTGTACTTGTAGCCTGTTTGATACCCATGACCATCGCCATGACCAGCAAACGTCGTGAATTCACCGCCCTTGTGCTCCGCATTCTTATGGAAGTGGATATTGCACAAATTCATCTGCTGAAAAGCAGGTGCAGACGTGAAGAGCCTCTTGTTCGCACCTTTTTTAACGCCAAGATCTCTGGGAGACTGAGGGCCAAAACCTTTTCCTTCAGTGTTTTTTTCCAAAGTCGCGTTTTGTATGGCAACGGAAGACGCATCACCATGATGCCCCGCATCACGAGCATGAACCGCACCGGCCACAACAAGCGGCAGTACCGCGAGAGCAAACATTTTTATCATGTACGAAATCTTTTAATTGATGAAAAACATCAATCTAGACTTATTGACAGAGGTTTTCCAAATTACCCCAAATCCATAACCCCAGGCGTTACAACGACCTTCCCGCACGTTGATTCGATACAGGTGCCAGAGACACTTTCTGTGGTGCAGCGATGTGACCGTGGGGTTGTCGATGGATTGTCCCGCTGCAGTCCAGACACATCGCCTAATCCGCCGGATCGACAAACCACAACACAGTCGGTTCCCAGACATTCAACGCCTTACGCCCCCTGGCATGAGGCCGACTGCACGCTGCTGACACTGCCCGCCGTGGCCACTGTGATGCTGCCCAAGGCCGAGTTGGTGCACGAGGTGCAAGCTCTGGCCCAACGCCTTCGCGAAGACCAACACCTGCTGCCACTGATCGAGACCGTAGAGGGCGTTGCCAACGCACAGTCGATCGCGCAAGTCGCGCGTGTACAGCGCCTGGCCTTTGGCACGGTGGACTTCATGTCCGACTCAGGTCTGCAAGGCGAAGCCTCGCTTGACCCGGTGCGGGTCATGCTGGCCTTGGCCTCGCGACGTGCCCGCAGACTGGCCCCGGTGGACGGTGTGTCACTGGCCATCAACGACGATGCACAAGTGCAATCCGATGCCCGCCACGCACGCGAATGGGGATTCGCCGCCAAACTTTGCATCCACCCGCGTCAGATACAGCCTGTGCACCGTGCTTTTGCACCCACCGAAGCCGCGTTGGTGTGGGCTCAGCGCGTGGTCGACGCCATGGCCGGTGGCGTGCTGGGTGCCGTGGCAGTTGATGGCAAGTTGGTTGACAAGCCCGTGCTGCTGCGAGCTCAGGACATCCTGGCGCAACGCTAAAAGATGCGAAGACCCCTGCCACCGCCAGATCTGAACGGCTTGAATTCAAGTTGTGACATTTGAAGCCACAACTTGAATCACCCCTCACCTGGTCGCAAAAATAGCCGATCCATATGCGCGGTCATTGGTCACCACCGCCACAATCAATTGACGGCTGCCGCCGGTCAGCAGCGATGTGAGCGCCACACCCCGGCCAACCAGGCCCGAAGCAATGCCACACGCAGCATCTGTGTTGTTCGTCAAAGCGACATCGAACACGTTTTTGCCCGAGGCTCGGGGTGTCAAAGTTCCACTGAATCCACACCCATACTGATTCACCCCCGAAAACGTTCCGTTGGATGCGATGGTGTAGGTGGATGTCACGCCACTCATGTTGGTCCCACTCCAAGCACCCGTGATGCTGGAAATCGTGGCAGCCGTGTTGTAGTTGTATGCGGAGCTGTTTGCCGCTGGGGCTGCGCCCGAGAAACTGACGGAGCGCCCGGATGAGCTCACTGTTCCCACGAAGGATGTTCCTGGGGTGTACGTTGCACTGAGCGAGCCGCTCGCGGTTGTGCCATCGTAGTAATAGTCTTTCAAGTTGCTCGAGCTGAAGCTGCCACTGCTGGCTGCACCCTGCCCCTGAATCAGGCCATACACGCGCAATTCACCCCCAGAGCCTTCTAAGCCATAGAGCGTCCAGAACTCATCGTTGTCCAGGATCAGTGCATTGAACTTTCCCGGATTGAATGCGACAGAGGAAAAGCTGCCCGAATACACACCCTGGGCTTGACCGGGTGTGCTGGCAGCAGAGGAAGCATCAGAGCCGCCACCACCACACGCCACCAATGCCGTCGTGCACACGATTGACAGCACGAATTTCGATTTGACTTGCATCGTTCATCTCCAAAATGTTAAACATCTACGTAATACGTAGAGACATGATACAGTCAAACCTACGAAAATCGAAGTGTGTCAAAAGTACGCTCTTCGCCATTCATCAACCCGTCTGTGTTTGCCACACGACTGAGGGAAGCAAGGCTGCGTATGGGAATAGCACAAGACAAGCTGGGCGTCTTGATTGGTCTGGATGAGCACACGGCCAGTGCGCGCATCAGCAGATACGAGGGCGGCATTCACGAGCCGCCCCTCAAAACAGCCCGAGCCATTGCAGAGGCGCTGAACGTTCCGATGGGCTATCTCTACTGCGACGATGACCGACTGGCCGAGATCATCCTGGCCGCAAGCGAGCTGCCCGCGCACGACCAGGAACACCTGCTCAACTCACTCAAAGAGCGCTTGGCGCAGATCAAGTCAACTGAGCGCAGCAAATGACGCATGCCACAGTGACCAATGGTCACGGCCAGTGAATCTGCAAACCCGCGTGCGAACTTCTGCCAAGTGACCTGTGGGCATCCTGCCTGGCCTCTTGGCCCAGATGTCGTACTGCCTGGCAAACGCCTGCATGCACGACAGCAAACCCTCGTCTGGCAAGCGGTTGTAGGACTTGCGCAGGTCCTGCAGCTCCCATGAACCGAGGATCATGTTCATCCCCCGGTCACCGCGCTCGGGCGAGCGCCAAGACAGCTCCAACGTGGCCACACTGCGCCCTGCCCGCCTGATGCTGAAAAACCGGCTGGGCTTGAGCGCTTCGCATTCAAAGCGCAGCTTGTACAGGCAGTTGCCTTGGCTCCGACCTTCAAGCCACAGCTGAGAAGGCTTGCAGATCGGCTCGATCCTGTAGCCCCGCCAGTCCAGGCCTCGGCAAAAGAAATGCCAAGGCTCCTGCTCCTCCTCCATCAGGCTCTGCTCTTGCTCGTGCCAGAACCTTCTGGCACGAACAACCAATACGCCCCAGCTGTTTCGCGCCGAGATGGCAATGCCTGCCTGGTTGACCCAGTTGGCGACCGATGCGATGTCACCGGTCTTGAGGACAGGCGAGCGGGCCGCGACGCGGATCAGGTCATAGTCATCCCCTTCAGGGATGCGGCAGGATAAGCTGAAGTAAAGCCTGCGCTGGTTCACAAAGAAGTGGAGCAACACGGCCGGAGGGGCCGCCACGAAGCTGCGCTTGACCAACTGCTCGCAGTAATGCACCAGGCTGTGCAGATTCAACTCGCGGTTGCGCAGGATCGGCAAGAAGTCTTTTCTGGCGCTGCGACACAACAGCCGCCAAGCACCGGCCGTGAACATCGAGCGAATCTCAGGCAATGGATCGCCCTGCGCAGGCAAATCCATACTTGTGTGCCTGGCGTAGCGGATTAACCAGTCCAGGTTCTTTAGCGGACCCGGTGCTGACAGTTCTTGGCACTCGAGCACATGATGTGAGGGGGAGCAGATGGCGTGCGTCATGACCGAGCCTCCAAGGCCAAAGCCTCTGGGCTGGCTGCCTCGCCCTGGCTTTTTGCTTGCTGCGAGAACCGAATCGGAAGCTCCAGCAGCTGCGCTACATCATTGGCCTGTGTGACCGACTTGCGCAATTGCGCAGCGCTGTAGGTAGAACCGGGGTATTCACCGTCCACGATCACGACGCCCAGCGCCTTGAGGATGTGCATCGGGAGGTCCTCAAGGAGGCGCTTGGCCACATCCTGACCGCTGTAGCCCGCATCGAAGTACGCTTCCTCTGCCCAGTCGATGTCCGACGCCAGCCAGTCCTCGACCAGGGACTTGAAGTGCTCCAGGTGCGTGTCTCCGCTGAACTCGATCCATCGCTGCCAGCCGTCGTCCTCATCATCGCGCAAAGCGCGAAGGATCAGGCGCTCGGTGGGTGACAACTGGGGACCGGCCATGCGCGCAGAACCGCGACCGCCCTGCAGGAGCCTCTGGCTCAGTTCAAGGGCATGTTCCTGGCCCAGCTCGCGAAAATGCCCAACCAGCGGCTCGCACTGCTCGATCTCGCCGATGAGGTCTTCGCACGAATGGGTGAACCGCAAGCTGACAGAGGCAAAGACATTGGCCCGGGTGCAAGGCTCTGGGACGGAGAGGTCGGTGATGGTGCCGTTGTGATCGACATCCAGGATGGTCAGCTCATATTGAATGGGCGCATTGCTCATGATCGCGCCTCCTGCAGGTGGCAGACCTGGCTCAGGTGCCCTGCGGCACCTTGCATGGCTGCGCTGCGAAATGCTGGCGGATCAACGAATTCACCAACGGGGTAGCTGTCGCTGTACTCCCTCACCAAGACAGGCCCAGTCTGAACTGATGCGAACAGATACCGACTGCTGACACGCAAGAACCGCTCGGTGGTCAAAGAAAAAGAGGTCGACGGATCGTCAACCGAAGTCACGTATGCCATGGGCATCTCCTGTTTAGCCGGTTCGACAAATGTCAGGTCGGCAAGTCGGATGAAATCCACCTGGCCCTCTTGCACACAAGTGCTGGCTGGCCAAGCCAAACTCAGATTCAAACAGGCGTAAAAAAGCCCGCACAAATGGCGGGCTGACGCAGCTTCCGGCTTGGTTGCCTTTCAAAAAGGCCACATCGCTGGACCACCTTGCCCCGTAGGCAGGTTGGTGCGGGCGTCAACCCGTCTCTTGATGTGCTTTCATTTTACTGCCCAACAACATCTCGTCAACATGCATGACGCATGTGACTGGTTTGTTGGCGTTTTCATTTTGAAAACTGAGCCAATCAGCGGCTAATTCACGACGAAATCTGAGCCAATGAGGCATACCGCACGCTGCACCGCGCTCAGTTCGCAGCCCATTCACTGCCCATTTTTACTGCCCCAGTTGCTTCATCAAAGCCTGAGTCAGTGCAAACAGCGCAGCGGTCACCACCGTGCAGATCCCCAGGGCCACAGGAAAACTCAGGTCACGCCGCAGCAGGTATGACAGAAGCAAAAACATGGGCAGAGTGGGCAAGACAAACCAGAACGTCTCGTAAGACAGGTCGGCGATCTTGACCTTGTCTTGGGTCTGCACATAGAGCCAGACAAAGGACATGACGGAGACGATGGGCAAGGCCAGGAGCAGCGCCGCCAAGGTGCTGCTGCGTTTGGATGCTTCGCCCACCAGCACAATGATCAAGGCGGAGATGAGCGTTTTGATGACAGCGAACATGGCCTGCGCTCCTGCAAAGGGGTGGCCACCAGTTTAAGGGCGACGCCCTCCGGGGAATGCGCGGCAAGATACGATGGCACCCATGTGCGCCACTGCTCCCCATTCCCCATGAAAACGACCAACATTTTTATCGCCGCATCGCTGACCGCTGCAATGAACATCGCGCTGGCCCAGACCATGCCCTTGCCCCAGCCGTCGCCCGGGCTGATGCCCAACCCTGCGCAAGGCAAGCGCTTGTTCGACAAAAGTTGTGCCGTCTGCCATGGCCCAAATTTAAAGGGCTCAGACAAAGGCCCGCCCTTCCTGCATCCGGTCTATGAGCCCTCACACCACGGCGACGCCTCGTTTCAAGCGGCCGTGCGCTATGGCGTTCGGGCACACCACTGGAAGTTTGGCGACATGCCACCTGTGCAGGGCGTCTCAGCCGACGATGTGGCGCACATCACCGCTTACGTTCGGCAGCAGCAGCGCTTGGTCGGCATTCGCTAGGTTGAACCGACTATGCCAGCACCACCTGTGTGTGAACTTCGACCTTGAGCTTACGCTTGATGGCAGCGAACACGGCTGAGATGTTGTTCATGGTGGGATTGCCTGAAGTCGAAAGCATGCGATGCAGGCTCTTGCTGGGCTTGTGGATTTCTTGCGCCAGTGCCTCAAACCCCACTGTGGCGTTAACCAGATCGCGCAGGATAAGCTTGGCCGACTCAGGCTCTCCATTGATGAAAAGCGTAATCGCCTCATCTAAAAGGGCTTGTGCAAAAGCCGGATCATTTTGCACGCGTGCCGCCACGGTTTCTTTGAAATCACGTGTGAGAGCCATATTCACTTTCCTTTTTGCGTGAGCGTCTTTCGGCGCTTGTATTCATCCCAGAGTGCAACTGCTTGATCAATATCTTGCTGTTGCCTTTTTTTGGTGCCGCCTCCAATCAGGATGATGAGCTTCAAGCCATCTTTGGCCAAATAAATCCTAAGCCCCGGCCCCCAGTCGATCTTGTATTCACCAATGCCGCGAAACCATTCCACGTTGGACAAGTTGCCCTGCTCCATTCGCGCTACGGCCACCCTGACCTTGGCTGCAGCCAAAGCATCCAGACCATTGAACCACCGTGCAAAAGGGCTGTCACCTTCACTTAACAGTAACTCTTTGACTTGAAAGCTCATGGGTTAATAGTAACACATATGAAACCAATTAATCGCCTCACCTCGCCCCCCCATAAACCACCAGCCCCAACCATTCATGCAGCGCTGTCTGCCACAGCAGCAGGCTGCGCGCCAGTGAGTATTCGCTCCAGGACGTTTCGTTGCCGGTTCTGAAGTCCACGGGGTACGCCGTCACTTTGCAGCCTGCGGCTTCAAACTCGGGCATGGACCGGGGCATGTGCCAGGCCGAGGTCACCAGCAGCCAAGGCTGCTTGCAACGCTCGCCCAGCAGCGTAGCCACCTGGCGGGCGTTTTCTCGGGTGGTGCGTGAGCCGCCCTCCAGCGTCACGCGGGCCATGTCCACGCCCTGCTCGGCGTAAAAGGCTTTGGCCAATTCGGCCTCGCTCACGCCAGTGGCCAGCAAACGCCCCTCTCCGCCCGAAAACACCAATTGCAGCTTCGGGTGCTGGCGCATCATCCCCACCGGCAGCGACATGCGCTCTGCCGCTTCGCCCAGCGGCACCTGCCCACGCGCTTGGTAACTGTCCGGGTGCTGGGTGGCACCGCCCAACACGATCAAGCCCACATGGCGAGCAACGGCCTCCTGGGTCGGCACGGGGTATCGGTTTTCCAACGGGCGCAGGAGCGCATGGGGCAAAGCATCAAAGCCGAGCAAGCCCAGCACCGCTAATCCACCCCACAGCATGCGCACAGCAGCCCGCCGCCAGGGCGCAGACAAGCTCAGCATGCCAAGCGCCACACCCCACCACACCGCCAACCAAAACATGGGCTGGGTGATGGCCGACATCAACTTTGAAACTACAAACATGCAAAAAACTCACTGACCACCACTGCGGTCCCCTGTAGGTCGGCGGCTTCAGCCCCGACATTGAATTTTGAAATGCACGTCGGGGCTGAAGCCGCCGACCTACAAGACCACAAAACAGCCATGAAACCGGTTGACTCAGCCCGAGGATGGCTGATACCTGGATGATAAATTTTGGGCCACGTGATGCAGCCTCAGGATTTCGACGTCATCGCCGCGCACGCGATAGATGGCCATGTAGTTCTTGTGCAGCACCAATTCGCGGGTGCCCGGCACTCGGCCTGCCCGGCCCATGCCCGGGTGAACTTGCAACTTGGTCACCGCATCTTTCAGCTCCAGCACAAAACTGCTGGCTCGGGTGGGGTTGTCCTTGGCCATGAATCCTGCAATCTCATCAACGCTACGCAGCGCTGTCCTCGTCCATTTCAAAGCCATGGATCAGGCACCGTACTTGGCAAATACAGCCTTGACCTGATCGTCTGTGTCGAACTCGCCAGCGTCGGCCTCCGCTATCCCCTCGTGAATGTCACGAATCTGCCAGGACTCACGCTGCACATAGTGGGTCAGCGCATCGATAGCCAGAAAGCTCTTGGTGCGTGCCGTGGCTTTGGCGAGTTCTTCGATCTGGTTGTAAAGGGCTTCGGGCAGACGTACGTTGATTGTTTTGGTGGTCATGGTTGTAATACCTCGCATCATCTGTATTACAGCGCAGTATCTGCTTCACAACACATTCGTCAAGTTGGAAGCGTTTTCATGCCAAAGACCTCTTAGCTTAAGGCGTGATGCATCGCACCCCACACCTCCCGCACCATAGGCCGCTCGCCAATGTTGTCGCTCAGGCATGCGTCGCGCCATGTGGGCAACGGGCCCAAAGACTCGGGGCCGTCTGCGCAGCGCTCCACCAGTTCATCCAGCAGGCACCCCAGCGCACGCGCTTCCAGTTGCTGCAAGCGCTTCGCCTGCGCGGGCGTGTCGGGCGGCAAAAACGTGGCGGCGCCAAAGTCGCCCAGCCGCACCCCGCCCAGGCCATCGTGCAACACGTTGTGGGCATACACATCGCCATGCAGCAGGCCCGCGCCATGCACGTGCGCGACCGCTTGTACCAAACCCTGGGCCATGCGCCAGACCACATCGGCTGGCCAGCTCACACCATCGTCGTAGATATCGCGGGTGCAGCTGGCCAAGCTCGGTGGCCCCGCCAAGTTGCGCCACTGGGGTGCCAAGCGGTGCATCAGCAAGCCGTCCTGACCAGCCACACCACCAACCAAGCCCGTCAGCCGCGCCAAGCCACCCACAAGGCACGGATGCGTGCCCACCCGCATGCATGCGGCCATCTCGGTCTGCGGCAAGCCATCGCTGGTTATCTGACCCTTGAACAACTTGGCGGCCAAGGCCTGGCCATCCGCATCCGTCACCGAATGGATCACACCCGACGCCCCCTGGCCCAAACAGTCTCCCCAAGTCAACTGCGCCGCATCGATGGCCGTCATCCGGGCTTGTGACCAGGCCGTTTGCTCCAAGCCGGCCGACCAAGGATTGCCGCCACACGCCAGCCACGCCAACTTGGGCAAATCCAGCAACACATCGGGCACGGCGTTCAGCGCATTGGCCGACACCCGAACCAACTCCAAATTGCGGCCATCGGCCAAGCTGTCAGGCAAGCGGGTCAAGCGGTTGCCCGCCAGCATCAACTTTTGCAACGAAGCACATCGCCCCAATGCGTCTGGCAACACCTCGATCTGGTTGTCCGTCAGCACCAGCCAGCGCAAGCCCTCGGGCAAAGCCGCCGCCGGCACATGGCCAATGCGGTTGGCCTTGAAGCCCACCATCGTCAACGACGGGCAATCGCCCAGCACCTCGGGCAAAGTGGTGAACGGATTGTCCGAGCAAAACAGCACCCGCAACTTGCGCAGCCTGGGCAGATCGTGTGGCAGCGCGGTCAAGGCGTTGCCAGACAAGTCCAGCACCTCCAGCGAATCGGCCAGCTCAAAAATCTCTGCCGGAAAATGCGTCAGCCCGCCAGACAAGGTCAAGCGTGTCGCACCTTGCAGTCGACCGGCTCGCAACGCATCCAAAGTGTCCATCATCCATTCGCCCTCTCAATCAAACACCCGCATTCCAACGGTCATCTTCCCATATCTCCAAGCCCCAAAAAGCCAAAACCGCCCGAAGGCGGTTTGGCTGGCAAAACAATAAAGATCAGACCCCGAGGAACAATCATGGCTATCGCTTACTGAAGCCGCTGCCTTCCATCGCTCCCACACCACTTGCTCGTGCCAATGCCTTGTTGTTTTCAAGGCAACGGTATGCGATCTGGAATCAGATTCCCTAGAAATATTGACAATGATTTAAATAAAGTCATAATTTCTGACATGCGCACATCTGAAATGATCAGGCAAGCCATAACGGACACCCCGCCTGGGGCTGTCTTGTCCAATTCTGAGCTTTTGTCGGCAGGGACTCGCGCAGCCGTTGACCAGGCGCTCTTTCGGTTGATGAAGGCCGGGACCATCGTTCGGGTGGCCAGAGGGCTGTACGCAGCCGCTGGTCAGCATGTGGATGCGCAAACGGTGGCCCGTGCCCTTGCGCAGAAGACGGGTGAGCGGGTGGGGCTTGCGCCATCCGTGGGGCCAGACGATCTGCTGGTGGTGCCCACTTGCGGTCTATCGCGCACGGTCAAGGCCTCTGGGTACACCGTGCAGTTCAGACGCATGAGTCCAAGGAAAGTCCAGCTCGCCGCCAGCCCCAAGGGTCGGGTCTTGCTTGAGTTGTGGAGCCGAGGCATTAAAAACACCACGACGCTGGAGATTCAGCATGCCACGAGCGACTGGACCGAAGAAGAAATTGACAGCTACGCAGCGCTGATCCCTGCGTGGCTGCGCACCGCTATCCAACAAGCCAATGCGCCACGCAAATCCCTCAAGATCGGTTTGTCGGGTGCGTATGACTGGTCCAACCCGAACATCAGGGACGATGTGTTGATCGGCAAGGTGCTCGAAAAGCACAAGTTTGAGGACGTGGCGCGGCTGTGCTTTTACTACGGCGTCCCCAAGGTCAAACGCGTGTTCAAGCGGCGCTCGTTTGAGCCCATGACCAGCGCCAGTGTGACACGGATGCTGAGCAACATCAGCAAAGGCCTGCGTGCCTCACAGGAGCGGGCCCATGCATAAGCTCAAGCTGCAATTCATGCCAGAGGCGACGCAAAAGAACTTTGCACGTCTGAAGGACGACCCCAATCTGGCTGGCTTTACCCTGGTCGGCGGCACGGCATTGGCATTGCAAATTGGGCACAGGATCAGCGAAGACTTGGACTTCAATATCTTTGGTCAGAAATTGCCCATCAAAGCCATCGATGGGCTCCTCGATGAGTTGGCTGCCGCTGGTGCCACAATTGAAAGCCTGATCACTTCTGAACAAAAGCTGGCATTCAAAATCAACACATCAGAGAACCTGGACCATTACATTCAGGACTACCTGATCAATGGTGCCAAGGTGACGTTTCATTCGCGCAATGAAGGTGATCGTCCCAAGGCGCAAATTGACTTCTTGAAGTCATGCCCCAAAGTAGCGGTTGGCGAAGGGGGCTTTGATGTAATGGGCATCGATGGGCTTCTTGTCATGAAAAGCATCGTCGTCTACGACCGCGTGAAGTCTCGCGACATCTACGATTTGATGGCTCTCACCAAAGACTATGGCTATACCTTGGACGATATCTTTGCGGCCATCGATGCCTATCAGCCCATCCGAAACAAAGACCCTGAGTACTTCAAGAGCGTGGTAACTGGCGTCATTGCGGTAGACAAACATGATGAGGGCTTTGCCAGCATCCATCTGAATGTGAAGATGGATGACATTTACAAGCACTTCAAGAAGCTGGTGAACGAATACGAGATCAAGGCCGTACAACGTATCCGTGCGGGGAAACGATCTTGATATGTTTGCGCCATGAATGAGCTGTATGGAGCCAGCTGCCAGCTTGCAGCTCAGGCAGCCCAGTCCACAGCCTGAGCCGCCATGGCCCCCTTTGATGGCATCACAAAGATCGGCGTCTGTGACGAAAGCGGCTTGAGGCATTCGAACCGAGAGCACGCATGTCTCAGTTCAGCCTAGAGCTGTCGACGTGGTAATCATGTCAAAGGTAGCTGCTGACCCGCCCCAGCTATCGCGGCAAACTTTGCGTGGGAGTCGACGCACTTTTTGTACGACTGATGCACGACAAATCTTAAATTACTGCGCTGTGTGGGTAATATTCCCATTTCTCCAAGCCCCCAAAAGCTAAAACCGCCCGAAGGCGGTTTCGCTAGCAAACAATGGGGATCTGACCCCGATTAATTTTGTTTTTGCTCCCACGCCCAGGCATGTAGGACGATGGTGGCCAGATCGGCGTATTGAGGTTGCCAGCCCAGTTTCTGGCGGGCTTGGGTGGCGTCAGCCACCAAGCGAGCGGGATCGCCAGCGCGGCGAGGGGCGTGTTGCACGGGGATATTGCGGCCGGTCACCTGCTTTGCCGCGTCAATCACTTCTTGCACAGAAAACCCGTTGCCATTGCCCAAGTTGTAGGCCTGGCTGCTTTGCCCGCTCATCAAGCTTTGCAGTGCCAGCCAGTGGGCTGAGCACAAATCGTTGATGTGGATGTAATCGCGAATGCAAGTGCCGTCTGGCGTGTCGTAATCTTGCCCAAACACACTGATGTGTGGCCTGCGCCCACTGGCCGCTTGCAGTATCAAAGGGATCAAATGCGTCTCGGGATCATGGCGTTCGCCCAGCTGGCCCTGAGGGTCTGCACCTGCGGCATTGAAGTAGCGCAAACACACCGACTTGAAACCATAAGCCTTGTCGTAATCAGCCAAGGCCTGCTCCACCATCAGCTTGGTGCGACCATAGGGGTTGATGGGCTGCTGCGGGTGACGCTCGTCGATAGGGCTGTACTGCGGCTCACCAAAAGTGGCAGCGGTGGACGAGAAAATGAATTTGTTGACGCCGTGCGCCCGCATCGCATCCAGTAAACCCAGCGTGTAAGTCACGTTGTTTCGGTAGTACTTGTCAGGCTGCTGCACCGACTCGCCCACTTGAATGAACGAGGCAAAGTGCATCACAGCATCAAACCCCTGCGACAAAACGGCATCGAGTACGGCACGGTCACCAAAGTTCCCCTGCACAAAGTCGCCGCACAGCACTGCATCGCGGTGGCCACTGGAGAGGTCGTCCAGCGTGGTGACACGGCATCCCTGCTGGCCCAGCATTTTGACCATGTGCGAACCGATGTAGCCAGCACCTC
>JACCDU010535823.1_pt1 | contig 17291 bp, 17 predicted proteins | sample 7446081 | NCBI WGS metagenome assembly JACCDU01 (sample SAMN15323447, study PRJNA562643) | freshwater metagenome | isolation source: river surface water | place: USA:Blue River Watershed | collected 2017-08-17
ACAAAACCAAATAGCCCAGCAAGTACACCTGATAAAAAGAAGTTATCCCAACTTAGCTCTGGTTTCAGCCACGAGGAGCCAATAAGAATTATAGAAATTCCTGTTAATAGTCCGAAAGCTTGTGAAACTGCCGTAACTGCTAATGCTTGGTATCTCTTAGATAATTTTCCGCCGTAAAAATCTGCAGCACCCCAGAGTACAGAAGATAAGAGTGCTAGTAGCGTGGCCATTTGGGTAATAATACTAGGGAAAATGGATTAATTAACTTGCCACCCTCGCGCCTTCTCTTACTTGTTAATTAAGCAAATTATGCTTAGGTAGTGAAGCCAAATTTTGAACAATTAGTTGCACCAATTTTGGCGCTTAAGCCAAGAGGTGAAATACTTTTAGAAATTGTTCCTGCTCCACAAAAACTTGCGCCACATGCATTGGCGTTAACCGCAGATGTTCTAGAAGATGCCGCAACTGGAAGATTGGTTTTACTTCACGATCCAGACGGTCAAGAAGGATGGTCTGGTCAATGGCGATTTGTAACATTTACCAGAGCTGCAATTGATTTAGAGATGGCATCAGATCCATTGCTTCCGGAAATTGGTTGGGCTTGGCTAATGGAATCATTAAAGAAATATAGTTGTGATTTCATAGCTGCAAGTGGAACTGTAACTAGAGTTGCTAGTGCATCTTTTGGAGATCTTGAAGATAAAGATGAAGATTCCGAGATAGAGATAAGGGCATCTTGGACACCAACAAATGAATCCCAGCTAATTAATAATGTAAACGCATGGTTGGAACTATTAGGAATGACAGCTGGCTTAGAACCAATTCCTGAAGGTGTGGCCTCAATTTCTCGTAAAATTTAGTATTTAATGGTAACTCCACTACTTACTCCCAGAAATGGGATGCCACAACTTGTTGAATCTGAAACGGGATTTGAAAAAACTATCTTAGAGTTAGCAAAAGGTAATGGCGATATTGCAATAGATGCCGAGCGAGCATCCGGCTATAAATACAGTCAGCGAGCATACTTAATTCAAATCTTTCGCAGAGGTGGCGGATTACATCTAATAGATCCAATTCCATTGGCAAATTCAAAATTATGGCAAGAATTCAATAGTAAGTTCTCGCAATTTCAATGGGTAATACATGCAAGCACCCAGGATTTACCTTGTTTAATCGGGGTCGGATTAAAACCAACTCTGCTATTTGATACTGAATTAGGAGCAAGAATTGCAGGTTGCGATCGCGTAGGTCTAGGTCCACTTGCCGAAAGTTTATTGGAAATTCAATTGGCAAAAGAGCACTCTGCTGTTGATTGGTCAATTAGACCATTAAAGCCAGAGTGGCTAACTTACGCGGCCCTTGATGTAGATATTCTTTTGGATATTAAAGACAAGGTTGAAAAATTGTTAATGGAGCAAAATAAACTAGCCTGGGCTAAACAGGACTTTTCTTCAATTCTAGATAGTTTTAATAACTATCAATTTTCAGATGAGCCAAAGACAGATCGATGGCGCAGAACTTCGGGTATGCATAAAGTTAGAGATCGTTTGACCCTGACACTGGTTCGAGATTTATGGCTATCCAGAAATGAATTAGCTGCAGAATTAGATATTGCTCCAGGAAGAGTGCTAGGTGATGAAGCCATAATCGAGCTTGCACTTGCTCGCCCCGATAATCTTGAAGAGGTTGCAAAAATAATTGGTTGGCGAACTAAATTAGATGCACCACCTTTTGGACGCTGGCTTAAAACTTTGACTAATTCGCTATCAACACCCGTAGGCGATCAGCCAGAGTACAAAGTTGCATCAAATAGCCTGCCACCAATTCGAGTTTGGAAAGATAAAAATCCCCTAGGTTATGCCCGCCTAACTCATGCAAGAGCATTACTTGCAGAACTTTCAACACAACTTAAAATTCCAATTGAAAACATAATTACTCCTGAGTTCATTAGAAGAATCTGTTGGCAAGAGCCACCAAAAAGTAAGAGTGATTATCAAGTGTTCATCGAAAATGAATTGATTAAGTTCGGTGCTAGAAAATGGCAAATAGAACAGGTAGTAGCTCCACTGGAGATTGCCATTGACCAGACTGAGCCATTGGTAGTTGCAGATTCAGATGATGGTGAAGTACCTGAAGCAAGTACCAAGGAGATCGAGTAAAAGATTTACCCATATTTTTGATTGCCAAGAAGAGTGCTGAGGGTTAAATCAATTTACTTGGCTTTTTTTATCGACCTGATTCACTAGGGTGGGGCCCACTACCCAATTTCCCTACTGGCGAGTAACCTACCCCCATATAGGTGTTAATGAGCAAGGGGACCATTATGGGTAATAGTGCAACTGCAAAAACCAATGTTGTATTAGTCGATGCTGTTAGAACGCCATTTGGAAAAGCGGGTTCTTTATATGCTCAAACAAGAGCAGATGACATTATGGTGCGCTGTATTCGCGGCTTATTAGAGCGAAATCCAAACATTCCATTAGATCAAATTGATGATGTTGCTATAGCTGCTGCCACCCAAACTGGAGATCAAGGAATGAACATTGGCAGATCCGTTTCAATTTTATCTGGCATTCCAAATACTGTTCCTGGCTACTCAATTGATCGATGGTGTGCTGGGGCGTTAACTGCAGTAACAACTATTGCAGGTAGCATAAATATGGGTGCCTACGATTTAGCAATTGCTGGTGGTGTTGAACATATGGGAAATCACCCAATGGGTGATGGTATTGATCCAAATCCAAGATATTTGGCTGAAAAAATTGTAGATACAGATGCATTGCAAATGGGTGCAACTGCTGAACGATTACACGATAAATTTCCACATTTAACTAAGGAACGAGCTGATAAATATGCTCTGGCATCACAACAAAAAACCGCTGCTGCATATAGTGCAAATAAGATTCAACCAGATTTAATTCCAGTTGCAACTAGAACTACTGAACTTGGTTGGGGTGTGGCAACAGTAGATGAGCCACCAAGACCACAGACAACTCTAGAAGCTTTAGGTGCACTTAAAACGCCATTTAGACCTGCTGGTCGCGTAACCGCTGGAAATGCTGCTGGCTTAAATGATGGGGCAACTGCTGCAATCTTGGCATCAGAAAGTAAGGCTAAAGAATTAAATCTCCCAATTAAAGCAAAAATGGTTTCATTTGCATTTGCAGGAGTAGAGCCTGAGATTATGGGTTATGGTCCAGTACCAAGCACAATTAAAGCTTTGAAAAAAGCTGGCCTTGATATTACAGATATTGGTTTATTTGAGGTAAACGAAGCTTTTGCAATTCAAGTTTTATCATTTCTAGATCACTTTGGCATTGCAGATGATGATAAGCGAGTAAATATTTACGGTGGCGCAATTGCAGTTGGCCATCCGTTAGCATCATCAGGAGTTAGATTAATTCTTAATCTGGCAAATGGATTTAAAGATCATCCAGAGGTTCGTTACGGCATAACCACGATGTGTATTGGCCTTGGAATGGGTGGAACAATTATTTGGGAAAACCCTAATTACACAGGTGGTAAATAATGAGTGAAGCAACAACAATGGTTGGTGCCCCAGATGAGGTTGTAACCAATGCGATCTTACGTATGGTCTCCCTTGCACCCTTTGGTCATAATGGCGAATTAGCGCTGATCACATTAGACAACGGAGCAGATCACACGCGTCCAAATACCTTTGGCGCAGCTTCATTGCAATCCCTTTCAAATGCAATTGATGAGGCAACAAAATCTCAAGCAGTGGCAATTGCAGTTACCGGTAAGCCATTTATTTTTGCAGCTGGCGCCGATCTTTCTGCCATGGGGTTCTTAAAAGATAAGTCCCAAGCAATTGCAATTGGTGACCTAGGCCATGAAGTGTTTCTGAAACTTCACGAAAGTAAAAAACCTACATTTGCATTTATTAATGGCCTAGCACTAGGTGGTGGTCTTGAAGTTGGACTTAACTGCCACTATCGAACATTGGCATCGACAGCCTTCACTGCATTACCTGAGTGCTTTTTAGGTTTAGTACCAGGATGGGGAGGAGCAACCCTACTTCCAAAACTTATTGGACCAGAAAATGCAGTTCAAGTGATTATTTCAAATGCCCTAAATAACAACACTATGATGAAATCTAAAGATGCTCTTTCACTTGGAGTTGTAGATGCGGTCTATGAACCAGCTGATTTCCTTGAAAAATCAGTTAAGTTTGCAGCTGATATCTTAAGTGGCAAAAAGAAAATTGAAAGAAAAGACTTTAGTAATGACAATGGCGCATATGAAAAAGCCATCGCAACTGGAAAAGCTGCAGTGGCAAAAAAATACAATGGTGCCGAAATCACCTCTCCCCTTGCTGCACTTGAATTGATTAAAGCCTCACAAAAAAACTCTGTTCGTGATGGATTTGCATCTGAGACTAAGGTGCTCGCCGATTTAGTTATGAGTGATCCCCTTCGAGCCTCACTTTATTCATTTAACTTGATTCAAAAAAAGCGCAAAAAAGTTGAGGGTGCACCTAAGCCTGCTCTTGCTCGAAAAGTTACTAAAGTTGGCGTGGTTGGTGCAGGATTAATGGCATCCCAATTAGCTCTACTACTTCTTCGAAATTTAAAGGTTCCAGTAGTTATTACTGATCTAGATCAAGAGCGAGTAGACAAAGGGCTTGCTTGGATTAAGAATGAGATTGCAAAGCTGGTAGAAAAAAAGAGATTATCCCCTGAATCTGCCACTCGGCTATTGGGAAATATTTCAGGCTCTACCGATCAGAAAGTCTTTGCAAATGCTGATTTTATAATTGAAGCAATATTTGAAGAGTTATCTTTAAAGCAGAAATTATTTAAGGATTTAGAGGCCATTATTACTCCTGAGTGTATTTTGGCTACCAATACCTCTTCGCTTTCAGTTGAAGCTATGAGTGAGGGTTTAAAAAATCCAGAGCGCGTTATTGGATTTCACTTCTTTAATCCGGTAGCAGTAATGCCGCTATTAGAGGTGGCTAGAACTACGAAAACCGATGATGCCACCGTGGCAACAGCCATCAATATTGGTAAAGAGTTAAAGAAGACGATGGTAATTGTTAAAGATGCACCAGCCTTCGTTGTTAACCGCTTATTAACAAGATTTATGGGTGAGGTTACAGATGCAATAGATGAGGGAACTCCATATGAGGTTGCAGATGCTGCAATGACGCCACTTGGATTTCCAATGTCATCTCTTGAACTCTTAGGCCTAGTTGGCCCAGCAGTAGCACTACATGTTGCTGAAACTCTAAATAAGAATTTAGGCCCTAGGTACAAGATTTCACCAACCATGCAGCGATTTGTTAAAGAGGGAGTCAAAACCTTTTACATTAAAGATGCAAATGGGGTTAATGCCGTAAATCCTGCTGCAATTTCATTACTTGAAAAAGGTAGTAAGGCATCAACTTCAGATCAAGTAAGACGTAGAGCTTTAGAGGCTATTGCAACTGAGGCAAAAATGATGCTAGATGAAGGTGTAGTCGCTACACCTCAAGAGATTGATATCTGTATGTTGCTTGGCTCAGGATGGCCAATGCACCTGGGTGGAATTCTTCCTTACTTAGACCGAGAAGGAATTAGCGAAGCGGTTTGCGGCGCTCGCTTTCATCCAAAGGGCGTGGCATCTCTTCCTTAATATCCAAACCGAAGTCACTACTACTCCATGCAACTAGAGATCTGGTTATATTCTGAACTGTAATTCCAAGATCTTCAAGTATTTCACTTCGCTTTGCATGCTCAAGAAATGTTAATGGCACACCAATTGAATGAACTGGAACGTTTAGTTGAGAATCTCTAAACAACTCTGAAACTGTGCTGGCAATACCGCCATGCTTGATTCCATCTTCTAACACAACAACACTCTTGTATCTCTGCGCCATAGTTACCAATGATTTTGGCAATGGCTTAACCCATCTTGGATCAATTACTGTCACACCAACGCCCTCGCGATAAGCTTGTCCAGCCGCTTCAACTGCAATTGCGGCAAAGGCGCCAATACTTATCAATAAAATATCAGCACTCTCACCACGATATAAAACATCAACGCCATCTCTGCGTTCAAAGGCTGGAATATCGGGATTTACTACCCCTTTAGGAAATCTGATTAACGATGGCGCATCTGAAATATCTAAAGCCTCCCGCAAGGTTTCTTTAAGTTGCTGACCATCGCGTGGAGCTGCAACATGAAGCGTGGGAACAATTCCGGTAAGTGCTAAATCCCAAATTCCATTATGTGAAGGTCCATCATCGCCGGTAATTCCAGCTCTATCTAATACAAATGTAACTCCAGCTTTATGCAACGCTACATCAAGTAATAGCTGATCAAAGGCTCTATTTAGAAAAGTTGAATAGACCGCAAATACTGGATGTAATCCGGCATAAGCCATACCGGCAGCAGCGGTTGTGGCATGCTGCTCTGCAATTCCAACATCAAAGGTTCGATCTGGAAAATTTTTCTGGAACTTATCTAATCCGGTTGGTCCCATCATCGCCGCTGTTAGTGCCACTACATCTTTTCGCTCTGCGCCTATCTTTACTATTTCCTCTGAAAATACACTGGTCCAACTTTTTCCACCCTTTACTAGTGGCAATCCAGTCTCAGGATCAACTACACCAACAGCGTGAAATTTCTCAGCTTCATCTTGAATTGCAGGCGCATGACCTTTACCTTTTTCCGTAATTACATGGACTAAAACTGGTGCATCATAATCTTTGGCAATTTTTAGAGCTTTTTCAATTGCTTCGATGTCATGTCCATCTACGGGGCCAAAATACTTAAGCCCAAGATCTTCAAACATTCCCTGAGGTGCAACAATATCTTTAATACCTTTTTTAACTCCGTGCAAGGTTTCATAAATTGGATGTCCTACAACAGGTGTTTTTTCCAGAATACCTTTACCCCACTCTAAAAATCTTTCATATCCACTTGTAGTTCTAAGAGTTGAAAGATAAGTAGCTACACCGCCAATAGTTGGTGAATAAGATCTTTCATTATCATTTACTATTATCACTAATTTTTCGTTTTTGCTTGCTGCGATATTATTCAATGCTTCCCAACTCATCCCTCCAGTTAGTGCACCATCGCCAACAACACAAACAACTGTTCTATCTTTTTGATTTGTAAGGGAAAACCCTTTAGCAATACCATCACTCCAAGAAAGCGCAGTTGATGCATGAGAATTTTCAACTATATCGTGTTCACTCTCCTGCCGATTAGGATAACCAGCAACGCCACCGCGCTGACGCAACTTATTAAAACCTGAAGTTCTACCAGTTAATAACTTATGAACATAGCTTTGATGTCCGGTATCAAAGACCACAACATCTTTTGGTGACTCAAAAACTCTATGAATTGCAATTGTTAATTCCACAACTCCTAAGTTCGGCCCTAGGTGTCCACCAGATTTGGAAACTTGCTCAATAAGGTAATTTCTAATTTCAGCAGAGAGTTCCTCAAGTTGATGGATTGTTAGTCCCTTTAGGTCTAAAGGAGATTTGATATCGCCAAGCATTGGTTTAGTTTAAAGGCTCCGTTAAGGTTTTTCGATCACTTATTAACTAATGAGCGCAATACGTACTGCATGATTCCCCCATGGCGATAGTAATCTGCCTCACCTGGGGTATCTATTCGAAGGTTTGCCTTAAATGTTTTGTTTCCAGCGGTGACTGTAACCTCTTTAGGTGTTACGCCCTTATTTAATTCTTCAACACCTGTAATTGTGAATTCTTCGCTTCCGTTTAATCCTAAGGTTGCTACATTTTCTCCATCTTTAAACTGCAGTGGTAGTACGCCCATTCCAATTAAATTTGATCTATGAATTCTTTCAAAGGACTCAGCAATAACTGCTCTAACACCAAGTAGTGCAGTTCCCTTTGCTGCCCAGTCACGAGATGAACCAGATCCATACTCTTTTCCTGCCAAAATAACTAACGGAATTGCAGCTTTTATATAAGCTTGTGAAGCTTCATAAATAGTTGTTTGCTCGCCATTAGCAAGAAAATTCTTAGTAAATCCGCCCTCTACTCCATTTAATAGCAAATTCTTTAAGCGAATATTTGCAAAGGTGCCTCGAATCATTACCTCATGATTTCCGCGACGAGAGCCATAAGAATTAAAATCAGATTTATCAATTCCATTTTCTGCTAAATACTTTCCAGCCGGTGAATCAACCTTTATATTTCCGGCTGGGGAAATATGATCGGTTGTAACTGAATCTCCTAAAACTGCAAGAACTCTTGCTCCCTTTATATCCGTAACTGGATTTGGTTGCTTCGGCATACCATCAAAGTAAGGTGGTTTTCTTACATAGGTAGATTTCAAATCCCACTCAAAAGTATTTCCAGTTGGAGTATCTAATGACTTCCATCTCTTATCGCCCTCAAAAACTGAGGCATAATCCTTGGTAAACATTTCAGATGAAATGGATGTGCTAATTACTTGATCAATTTCCTCAGTTGTCGGCCAAATATCCTTCAAATACACGGCCTTGCCATCCGTACCAGTACCAATTGGGTCATTTTTAAAATCATGATCCATGGTTCCAGTTAATGCATAGGCAACTACTAGAGGAGGCGAAGCTAAGTAATTCATTTTTACATCTGGTGAAATTCGACCTTCAAAATTTCGATTTCCAGAAAGTACAGCAGAAACAGCAAGATCATTCTCATTAATTGCTTTACTAATTTCGATTGGCAGCGGCCCTGAGTTTCCAATACAAGTTACGCAGCCGTATCCCACAAGATTAAATCCTAATTTCTCCATATATGGAGTTAAACCTGAGCGATCGTAGTAATCAGTTACTACTTTTGATCCGGGAGCCAAAGTGGTTTTAACCCAAGGCTTACTGGTTAAGCCCTTTTCTACTGCTTTTTTTGCGAGCAACGCCGCACCAATCATGACCGATGGATTTGAAGTATTTGTACATGATGTGATCGATGCAATTACCACATCACCGTTTGTTACAGTAGTTGGCTTACCATTAACTTTTACATCAATCTTTGATTTACTTGTTTTATCAGTAAAGTAGGTAGGCAAGACTTTTTCATAAGAAGCTTTTGCATCAGTTAGTGATATTTTATCTTGAGGGCGCTTTGGGCCAGCAATTGATGGCACGACAGTTGATAAATCCAATTCCAATTTTTCAGAAAATCTAGGTGAGGCTTTTGGATCATGCCAGAGTCCATTAACTTTTGCATACTTCTCAACTAATTCAATCTGCTCACTTGTTCGACCGGTAAATTTTAGATACTTAATCGTTTCCTCATCAATTGGGAAAATCGCACAAGTAGATCCATACTCTGGTGACATATTTCCAATTGTTGCCCTGTTTGCCATTGGTAATGCGCTAACTCCAGGTCCATAGAACTCCACAAACTTTCCTACTACGCCATGCTTGCGCAACATTTGAGTAATTGTTAATACTAAATCAGTTGCAGTAGTACCGATAGGAAGCTGTCCATTTAATTTAAACCCAACAACTTTTGGAATTAACATTGAAACAGGTTGTCCAAGTAAGGCAGCTTCTGCCTCAATACCGCCAACGCCCCACCCAAGTACTCCAAGGCCATTAACCATTGTGGTGTGCGAGTCTGTTCCAACAACTGTGTCAGGGTAGGCCCTAAGTTTTCCATCAACCACGCGACTCATCACCACTCTTGCTAAGTATTCAATATTTACTTGATGCACAATTCCAGTTCCTGGTGGTACTACTTTGAATTCATCAAATGCGGTTTGTCCCCATCTAAGAAATCTGTATCGTTCTTTATTGCGTTGATATTCAATGTCAACATTCTGCTCAAATGAATCTTTTGTTCCAAACAAATCTGCAATTACTGAGTGGTCAATAACTAATTCGGCAGGAGATAATGGATTCACCTTTGCTGGATCGCCACCTAAATCTGCAATAGCTTCACGCATGGTCGCAAGATCAACTATGCAAGGTACCCCTGTGAAGTCCTGCATGATTACTCGCGCTGGAGTAAATTGAATTTCAGTATCAGGCTCGGCTGATGGATCCCACGCTGCTAGCTTTTCAATTTGCTCAGCAGTGATATTTGCGCCATCTTCAGTGCGAAGTAAATTCTCAAGTAATATCTTTAAGCTAAATGGTAAATCCTGGGCTTGCTTGAAGCCTGTTATGTCGAAGATTTCGTAACTTTTACCAGCAACTTCGAGTGTGGTTTTGGTCTTAAATGAGTCTTTACTCAAAGCCCCACACCTACTTTCTGCTTGCTAACTCGCTAATCCTAGCCATTTGCCGGCGAAAATCCAGCCACGCACTCGATGTGCTGAGTCATTGGGAAAAGATCATAGGCAGATATGTGATCCAACTTATAACCAGAATCCAATAATGTTTTTGCATCTCGCGCCAGCGCGGCTGGATCACAGGCAACATAAACAATTTTGCGTGGTCTTAATTTCACAATTTGTTTCACCACAATTTCACCAGCTCCAGTTCTTGGTGGATCTAATAATATTAAATCAGCTCGCTTTACTATTGGAAGTTGCTGAGCAACTAAGCCCTGTAATATTTTTACATTAGATTTACTCGTAAAAATCTTTCTAGCATCAGCAACTGCAGTTTTATCACTCTCAATCAAGGTAACAAAACCTTGATCACTAAGTTCACTTAAAATTGCCGAAGCGAATAATCCAACACCTGAGTACAGGTCACAAACATGATCAGATTTTTTGATTCCTAGTTGCGAAATAGCGGCTTTTACCAAAGTTACTGGTGCAGATCTATGGCTTTGCCAAAAGGCAGTTGGTGAAATTTTTAATGAGGAACCACCAACTTGTTCCACCAATTGGGTTGGCCCACTTATGCTTCTACCAGATCTAACAACTGATACTTCATTTGTACTAGAAACTGCCACCTCTACTCTGGCATCAGATTTCCAACTTCGCTTTGCTAGCTCACTAACATTCATTCGTTCATCTGCAATTAAGCAGTCATCTATCTCAACTACCTCATTACTGCGAGCGCCAAAAAACCCAATCTGACCAGCTGGTGAAACGGCAAAATCCATTCGAGTTCGCCAATGCAGTCCGGAAGCAGGCTCTACCGCCTGCACAGTTAATTTTAATCCGAGTTGTTCTAAATCAATTTTTCCTATTCTTAAAAACTGCTCCTTGACTATTGCTGACTTAAACTCCCGCTGCTTATCAATTTGAATATGTTGAAAATCGCATCCACCGCACTTACCTGCATACTCACATGGCGCTTTAACACGGCTTGATGATGCTGATATAACCTCTATGACATCTGCGTGTGCAATTTTTGAATTAACCGCTGTAATTTTAATTTTAACCTTTTCACCTGTTATGCCATGGCGTACAAAAATAACCTGGTTGTTATGTCTTGCAACAAAATGACCGCCATGGGCAACTTGGCCAATTTCGACCTCAAGTACCTCTCCTACTTTTAACCGTTCTTGAGCGTTCAATTCCATAGGAGTGAGCCTATGGGTGTAAGTTGTGCTTTGTGCATGTAGTAATCATGGGATGCGGTCGCGTCGGATCTACCCTGGCAGTTGATCTGCAAAAAGCAGGTCACACCGTTGCGGTAATTGATCAAAATCGTGAAGCCTTTCGTCGATTAGGTGCTGATTTTAATGGTCGCACAATCGCTGGAGTTGGATTTGATAGAGATACTCTACTTGAGGCCGGTATTGAAAAAGCCGATGCATTTGCTGCGGTATCAAATGGCGATAACTCAAATATTTTAGCTGCTCGAGTTGCTAGAGAAAATTTTGGTGTAAAAAACGTTGTCGCCAGAATTTATGATCCAGGAAGAGCAGAGATTTATCAACGACTTGGCATACCAACAGTTGCCACCGTTTTGTGGACAACTGATCAAATAATGCGCCGACTAACACCTGATGGCACAAAATCAGAGTGGCGTGATGCCACTGGCACAATTTCATTATTAGAAGTTCACCCACAAAAGGATTGGTATGGTCAATCTGTATTGTTAATTGAGAAAAATACTAAATCAAGAGTCGCCTTTATCACTCGTTTAGGTGAGGCGGTATTGCCAGATGAGCACACAGTTTTGCAAGAAGGTGACCTAGTGCATGTGCTAGCAAACCAGGATGAAATTTCAAAAATTGAAAAAATATTAGCTATTTCACCAGGAGTTTCCAAATGAGAATTGCAATTGCTGGAGCTGGAAATGTGGGCCGAGCTATTGCTCGAGAGTTACTAGAAAATGGCCACTACGTCTTATTAATTGATAAGGATCCAAAGGCATTAAAGATGGATTCGGTGCCAAATGCCGAATGGTTATTAGCAGATGCCTGTGAAATTACCGCTTTAGATGTAGCAAAGTTAGATGGCTGCCAAGTTTTAGTTGCTGCAACTGGAGATGACAAGGTAAATCTAGTTGCCTCACTGCTTGGTAAAACTGAGTATGGCGTACCAAGAGTGGTTGCTCGGGTAAATCATCCTAAAAATGAGTGGATGTTTGACTCAGCTTGGGGAGTAGATGTTGCAGTGTCAACACCAAGAATTATTTCAGCCCTAGTTGAAGAGGCAGTAAGTGTTGGCGATGTTGTTCGCTTATTCTCATTTAGAAAAGGTGAGGCAAATTTAGTTGAGATAACTCTGCCAGATACTGCAGCCTGTTGCGGCAAAACTGTAAGTGAGGTTGAGTTGCCAGAGGATGCTTCTTTGGCTGCAATTGTTAGAGATGGACATGTGTTAACACCAAAGGATCATGATGTCTTTGCAGCTGGTGATGAGTTGCTATTTGTGGCTTCAGAAAAAGCTGAAGAGAAGTTGAAGTCCTGCTTTATTTAACTAGCTTTTGTAGTTGGGGTTTTTCGTAATACCTGCCAAGTAGCCCAAGCAGTCAGAATAAATAATGGATAACCCATAGCCAATCTTGCAGTACCAAGTGCATTTACATTGCCACTTTTATAAAGTGGGTACTGCACAACTAATCTAGCCAAAAACATTGCCACCCATAACCAACCAGCAGTTATATAAGCCTTCAGCCTGGCTGGATCTTTTCGCCATAAAAAGTTCTCCCCCAATATTGGACCTAACATAATTCCCAATATTGGCCACTTAATTAAGTTAGTAAATGCATATAAAAGTGCGTATCCAACATTTATATATAATCCTGGTAAATAAAAATCTGCAGCATTTCCACTTCTTCTAGAAAATAATGCACAGATTGCAACCCCGATTAGACCTGAAAAAGCATGTTGAATAGTTTCACGTTTGATCAACCTAAGCGCAGTTAAGATTATTGAAATCAAAACTGCTGCATAAATTGCAGTATTTAAATTATTTCCAGTTAGGTTGAAAACGATTAAAAATACTAATGCTGGTAATCCAGAGTCGATTAACCCTCGTTTACCACCTAGAGCCGATAAGACCTTGTCCTTATCTTCACTATGACCTTGATAGCTCATGCGCCAGTAGATCCAAAACCACCAGTTGATCTATCAGATCCAGGCAGCTCACTTACCTCAGTAAATTTTGCCCGCTCAACTTGTTGAATTACCAGCTGAGCAATTCGATCTCCTTTTTTAAAAGAGATGGATTGATTTTGATCAAGATTTATTAAAATTACCTGTAATTCGCCACGATAACCAGCATCAACAGTTCCTGGTGTATTAACAATTGAAATTCCATGTTTTACTGCAAGTCCAGATCTAGGATGCACAAGTGCTACATAACCATCAGGTAGAGCAATACTGATACCAGTTGGCACCAAAATTCGCTCACCCGGCTTTATTGTAAAATCAATTCTAGTTGCCAGATCTGCTCCTGCATCTCCAGCTTTTGCATATGATGGCAGTGGAATATCAGGATCAAGCCTTTTTATTAATACTTCTCTCATGGGTTGATATCAAAATCTGGATCGACAAATGCCATTAACTCAGGATGCTTAACTAAATGATCCTTATATTGATCAGTTAAATTTTTTATAAAATGCTCCATAGGTACTGAAATAAACAAAGCTGAAGCCTTCACTGCGATCTCCCCGGTTGGTGAATCTAATCTACCCTCTGCTTGCGTATAAATTTTTCGACCCGCCTGTCCGGTAATTCTGGCATCAATATAAAGAGTTCTACCCATAGGCACAGGCATTAAGAAATCAGTCTCTAATCTTCCAGTTACAGCAGGTGTTCTAATTAACCACATTAGCTTTCCTAATGCTTCATCAAATGCCAAAGACAACAATCCCCCGTGCGCTAAGCCTGGTGCTCCTTGATGATTTTGCGTAACCGTAAATTTCCCAGTTAAATCTAAACCTGAACCTGCAATTGCAACTAGATGTAATCCACTTTGGTGAAGCTCACCACATCCAAAACAATGTCCAAAGTGAGATGGGATTTGAGAGCCAACCGCAGGTGCTTTTAAATGCCGATTTGGCATTACCGCATCATCTGGTGGAGTGGTTGTGGCAATACGACTCATTACCAAAGCGTATCCTTACTGCCATGGCTAAATCTAATCCAAAGTCAGAGTTTGCAGAGCGAATTACTTGGCCCCTATCACTTTGGGCATTTGCTGGGGCAATGGTGCTATCTATCTTCCTTACCTTCTGGGCGCCATTTAACTTTACCTTCGCAGCTGTAGTCACAGTTGTATTTGCTTTGGGTTTAATTTATGCCCATCAAAAAACTAGGTTAGATATTGTGGTAATTAATGGTTGGTTATATGTTGGTAAAGCAAAAATTGAGGTTAAATATATAAAAAGTGCAAAAGAATTAAACCAATCCCAATTCCTTAAATTACGAGGTCCAGATGCAGATCCCGCCGCATTTAATGCATCGCGCTACTGGGTTAAAACTGGAGTTAAAGTTGAATTAAAAGATAAAGCTGATCCAACGCCCTATTGGCTAATTTCTAGTAGGAAACCAAAAGCTTTAGCAAAATGCTTATGATTAATCGCAATCTCTACAAACTGCTTTAGGACCTTCACCTTTTGCACGTTGATTAATGTGTTTAACTAAGAAACATCTAGAACAGGTAAATTCATCCTCTTGCTTAGGAACAACCTTTACCGCTAACTCTTCACCAGATAAATCAGCACCAGGTAACTCTAAGTTTTCAGCAGCCTCTGCCTCATCAATATCAACCTGTCCAGATTGAGCATCCGCTCTTCTAGCTTTTAATTCTTCAAGGGATTCTTCATGTAACTCTTCATCGGTTTTTCGGGGGGTGTCATAATCGGTTGCCATCATTCACCTCCTAATAAATTCATCAAACTTCTAACTTGGGATCTTTATCCCAACTGGGCGGATAATCCCCTATAAGTTAGGTATGTACCTAATCAACACGGGGCGTGTCGGAATTATTCCGCCTCTAGTTCACGGGTGCGACGCTCAGACTCTGCCTTGCGCCACTTTGCAATCTCACCATGATTTCCTGAAAGCAAAATCTCTGGCACATCAAGGCCTCGCCAAGATGCTGGCTTTGTGTAATTTGGATACTCAACCAAGCTCTCATCTTTATCACCGGCAATTGAATGTGATTCCTCTTTTAGTGAATCTGGATTTCCTAAAACTCCAGGCAGTAATCTGGCTGTTGCCTCAATAATTACCATCGCCGCTACCTCACCACCACCTAATACATAATCCCCAATAGATACTTCATGAACCTTAAAGTTTTTCTGTTGCGAGTAGAACTTACCGACTCTGGCATCAATTCCCTCATACCGGCCACAAGCAAAAATTATTTGCTTACATTTTGAGAATTCATATGCCATTTTCTGATTAAATTTTTTACCTGCTGGTGTCAAAATAACTAGATCAATATCCTCTGAATCTTTGCTTACTTGATCAATCGCATCTCCCCATGCAACTGGTGACATAACCATGCCAGCTCCGCCACCATATGGAGTGTCATCTACTGAGTGGTGCACATCAGTAGTTTGATCTCTTAGATCATGAATGTTTATAGAAAGTAATCCCTTTTCTTGCGCTTTACCTAAAAGTGATAACTTCAACGGTGAAAGATACTCTGGAAAAATAGATATTAAATCAAAGCGCAACATCTATTAACCCCTCCGGTGGATCGACCACAATCTTTTTATTCTCAATATCAATTGAAGTAATTATCGCCTTTACCATTGGTATTAAAACCTGCCTACCTTGATACTCAACTGCTAGTAAATCCTGGCCTGGTATTGCCACAACTTCAGTAACTGGGCCAAGTAGTTGACCTGAGTTTAAAAATACAGTTGAGCCAATTAATTGCTGATAGTGATACTCACCAGGGGCAAGATCTGAAGTATCAACATTGGCCGAAAGCAATTGGTCTTTTAAATCTTCGATTTGATTCCTATCCGTTATGCCTTCAAAGGTTAAAAGTAATACTTGATTGTGCCAGCGGGCGGATTTAACAATTAATTCACGACCACTATCAAGAGTTAACTTACTGCCTAAAGTAAATCTTTGATCAGGATTATCGGTACGAACCTCGATTGTTGCTTCACCAAGAACTCCATGTGCGCGGCCGATACGACCTACGACAAGTTGCAAATTAACGAACCTCGTCTGCCTCAATTAGATCAACGCGAACTGATTTTCCAGCAAGTGCGCTAACAACTGTACGCAACGCCTTAGCGGTTCTGCCATTTCGGCCAATAACTTTGCCAATATCTTCTGGATGAACTCTTACCTCTAATGTGGTTCCACCACGAGAGTTTTTTTCAGTAATGACAACCTCTTCAGGATTATCAACAATTCCTTTAACTAAATGCTCTAGAGCTTCGTCAATCATTACTACTCTTTTTTATCAGTATCAGGTGTGCTTTCCTCTGCCGCTGCAGCAGGTACAACAACTACCTCTTCTGCAACAGCTTCGGCAACTTGAGCCACTGGCTCAGCTGCTTCGCCCACTACTGGTACTTCAACTTTCTTACTAACAACTGGCGGCACATACTCTGGCTCAACAATGATCTCACCATCAGCACCACGACGCTCTTTAATCTTTGTTGCCTTACCAGTTAATTTACGCAGGTAGTAAAGCTTTGCGCGACGAGCAGATCCATGACGAGTAATTTCAATTCTTTCAATTACTGGAGTGTGTACTGGGAAAGTACGCTCAACACCAACACCATAAGAAATTTTACGAATAGTAAATGATTCACGAATCCCAGAACCAGAACGTGCAATAACTACACCTTGGAAAACCTGGATACGACTCTTGTTACCTTCAATAACGCGAACGTGAACTTTTAGTTCATCGCCGGAACGAAAAGATGGGATGTCTTTACGTAATGAGGCGGCATCAACTACATCTAACACGTTCATGTTTTGTCCTAATCG
>JACCDU010078177.1_pt1 | contig 17287 bp, 17 predicted proteins | sample 7446081 | NCBI WGS metagenome assembly JACCDU01 (sample SAMN15323447, study PRJNA562643) | freshwater metagenome | isolation source: river surface water | place: USA:Blue River Watershed | collected 2017-08-17
CCCTCTAATCCTATCCACTGCGTACGGTACAAACTAAACAACGAACCATATCCCAGTGACCCAGCATAAGCCGGGTTGATCACTGAAGGATTGTACATGTATTGGGTGTACTGTGGCTCCTGTTGGGCTGAAGCACTCAGCCCTAACAAGAATATCAAACTATAAACTATTTTTTTCATCTCTTTAATTCTTATTCCTCTCGGAAACGGATTACTGTTTAATATATAAATATCCCGAAAGGTTTTTCTCGATACCTTTTGTATTTTTATAGGTCAATGTATAAAAATACGTTCCTTCTGGTAATTCTACATCTCTACTCACTGTGGAACGACCTTCTGAGAATCCTTTAAAGAAGTTGTCATTTAGTCCATAACTAGTAACGCGATATACCTCTATTCCCCAACGATTGTAAATACTTAATGTGTTTTCTGGATAAAAATCGATATTACGAATTCTAAAAATATCATTATCACCATCGCCATTTGGTGATATAGAATTATACACTTCAATATCATCCTCAATAACTACACGGACATCTAATTGTTGAATTGGGCTAACACAACCATAGGCAGAAGTGGCTGTAACTCCAATAGTAGCCGATTTATCTCCAACTACTACCGTAATATCTTTAGTTGTAGAATTACCCGTCCAATCGCTTGGTAAAATCCAGTTATAACTTAAAGCGCTTGCTGCATTTACTACACTATAAATTTGTGAAGTTCCAGCACCCACAAAATCATCTCCAGCAATAACAGTAGGTTGTTCTGGTAGTGCGTGTACTTCAATATTGATTTCGGTTCTATCGCTCTCGGCACCATTCAAGGTCTGACTCACATAACAGGTTTTAACTCCAACAACAGTCGTATTAGGTATTGGAGCTATTGATGAAGCATCTCCGCCAGTTGCATTAGCATACCAATTAACAACCGCTCCAGATATAGCATCAACACTTAAGCTTGATGTCGTTGCATCTTTGCAAAAATGATACGTATTCCCTTGTAGATTAGCCGTTTTTTTAGGTGCTGGTTTTTCAGTAGCAGACTGCATACACATCGGAACAAAGTTAGCCGTGTTTGAAAGGTATTCTACTATTTGTCCAAATTCAATTGTAAATGTTTGCGAATTTCCTTTCCAAGAACTTGGATATTTAGAAATCGAATCCGTGATACTATCGTTGTCATCAACAATAATAGAATAAGTACCATCAAATAAATCCGTGTAAAAAGAAAAATAATAATAATTATCAGCATTTGTTGAAGTAACCTGTACTACTTCATTTTTACTATTAATTAATTTTAAATAGATGTCTCCGCTAGGCAGCCCATCCTGTGTGTTGTCATCTTCTCGGCAATTTTTATCTACATCAATTAATGAACTTTACATTAAACTATGTGAATATCAGGATCAATGCCAGTCACTCCGTTTTATGAATGCCGAAAAAAAATACGATTTTCTAATCTCTAAAATGCCTGAAATACACAGCCGATTAAGTCAAAAACATATTGCCTCTTTCTTGGGGATTGAAACCACTTACTTGAGTAAAATTATTGCTAATTATAAAAATGAAAATTAAAAAATCCCTATGAATATTATCAAAAAAGTACTGACATCTGGGAGTTTTTTTGCAAATAAAGACTTGCCTTTATTGGAACAATTAGCCAACTTTTTATTTATCAAAAAAATTAAAAAAAAGGACATTTTATTGAAAGAAGGACAAATTAATAGTAAAATCTATTATCTACAAAAAGGGCTGTTGCGCGTTTATAGAATACACGAAGGGAAAGAAATTAACACCTGGTTTGTCAAAGAAGGAGAATTCATCACCTCTGTTCCTAGTTTCTATTATGAAACCCCAAGTAGCGAATACATTGAAGCGATTGAAGAATGTGAAGTGTTGGAGATAAAAAAATCCACTTACAATATGATGCTAAAAAACAATTTAAAATTAGCTTTATTTGTAATTGACCAACTCTATGTTAATCTTTGCGAATACCATGCTCAGTGTCAATCGTTACGATTTTTAACTGCAGAGAAAAAATACGAATTTTTAATTTCAAATAAACCCGAAATATTTGAGCGTTTAAGTCAAAAACACATTGCTTCTTTCTTAGGAATTGAAACCACTTATTTGAGTAAAATTATTGCCAATTATAAAGATTAATTATAATCCCCACTAATACCACAATCATTATGAACATCATTGAAAAAGCACTCCAAGGAAATAAATTTTTTACCAAAAAAGACCTGTTCTTAGTAGAAAAATTAGCCTCTTTTCTTTTTAGTAAAAAATACAAGAAAAAGGAATTGTTGCTCCGTGAAGGAGAAATTAATGACCGAATGTTCTATGTCCAAAAAGGACTGTTAAGAGTCTATTTCATTAGTGAAGACGGGAAAGAAATTAACACTTGGTTTGTCAAAGAAGGTGAATTTGTTTATGCTTGTCATAGTTTTCACTATCAAATCCCTTCCGAAGAATATATAGAAGCTATGGAGGATTCTGTTATCATGTCAATCAAAAAAGAAACTTGGCTCATGTTATTGAGAAACAACCACAAATTAGCTTTGTTTACTGTACATGAATTAATGGCGAATATCGCCGAGTTTGCTACCCAAGCCAGCGTACTTCGACTCATGACCGGTGAAAAAAAATATGAATATTTAAAAACTCACAAAAGTGATATTATAGATCGTATTAGCCAAAAACACCTAGCTTCCTATCTAGGAGTAGATACAACTTACCTGAGTAAAATTATTAATAATTACAAAAACAACGAAGAAAACAGAGATATCCAAAAAGCTATTTAGTCCCACAATCCCAAATTAGCCCCAAAAAACCATGAATATTATTGATAAAAGCCTTGAGTCGGGCTTGTTTTTTAAACAAAAAGACCGTCATGTTGTAGAGAAACTAGTTTCTCTTATGTTTACTAAAAAAATAAAGAAAAAAGAGACCCTTTTAAGACATGGAGAAATTTGCAAAGAAATTTTTTATGTTCAAAAAGGACTCCTTAGAGTCTATATTATCAACGAAGGAAAAGAAGTAAACACCTGGTTCGTTAAAGAAGGAGACTTCATTACCTCTATCAATAGCTATCACCGCCAAAAACCAAGTGAACATTTCATCGATGCATTAGAAGATTGTGAAATTATTTCGATAAAAAAATCAACCTTAGATTTTATTATGAAAAACAATCATAAAGCGGCCTTATTTGCCACAAATGAACTTTTTAATAAATTGTGTGATTATCAAGAACAAGCTAGTGCATTGCGTTTTATGAATGCAGAGAGTCGCTATAGTTATCTATACGAAAAGCAAAGCGAAATTTTTAATAGATTAAGTCAAAAGCAATTGGCTTCTTTTCTGGGTGTAGAGACTACTTATTTAAGTAAAATTATCAGTAAATATAAAAAAGAAAAGGGAAAATTAACTTAATTGAATTTCTTCAGGCAAATGCCCTAAAGTATAAAACTGCTTATTTAAGTATTCACTAATAATGGATTCATCTTGGTCTGAGACTTTGAGATTCAATGAAGTGCTTTCTCCAAAACATTTCACAATAAACAAATTAGAATCTACATCATAATTTAATATCAAAAACCCAGCAGCAATACCTTTTTGCATGATAGCTCCATGCATAATTTTTTCGCTAAAAATTATAGGGATTTTTTCTTCGTTAATAATGTATTTTAAAATGTTCATTGCTTTTGTAGGAATCTATTTAATAGCGACAAACGCTTTCTATTGTATGCTGTTTTTGATCAGAAAAAAATCAAAACCATACTGGCAAGAGGTTAGCCAGTATGATACTTGATTTCCTGTAAAATTTAATAGCGATTGAAACTAAATCGATGCGCTAAAAAAAATTCAAGGAAAATGGTTAGAAAAACATTACATGATTTTGATAAAAATACATACTGTTATAAATGTCCCCACATCTCTTCTAACCATTATTTTTTTAAACTATCAATCTTTTTTTTTAAGTCCAACACAATTTTTAATCCATTCCGAAATCGCGAATTAATTGCTGTGATTTTCTGATTCCAAAATAAATCCATCTGATTTTAAAAAAAGTTGTGATTTTGCAACTTTTTGATTTTTTTTAAAATTATTTTTAAAATTATTTTTAAATATATGATTTTCAGTGTTTTATGTTTTTAAAAAAATTAAAAAAAATTGCGTTACTATATGAAAAATATTTTTTTACATGCATTTTTAACACTAAAAAAACGGGAAGAAGTAATTTTGGGTAAGACAAATTTGAATAAAAATTAAGAATAAAATGTTGATTGCTGTCAAAGCGCTCCATTCGGAGATGTTCTTAATGTTCTAGATTATTGTATATTTGCAGTGTAAAGTGTCCACACTCTTTTCAATATTATTTTTAAAAAATACTAATTTCCGTTTTCATAATCTGAAAACGGATTTTTTGTTTTAAACCAGTCCAGCTGTATTTTATTTTTCAATGCTCGATGAAATACTAATTCCAAACCAATTATACTCAATAATAATACTATAAAAAATGCACTTTTGAAATTAAATAAAGAGGATTTTTGCAGAATAATCAGCTGTTTTTAAAAGACATTTATATAAATTGCACTCACAATTTAGAGAGGAATATTATGCCAGAAAGAGACGCAGAACGATTACGATTACAATTACGAAACGACAATAAAGGCTGGAAAAAATGGGGTCCCTATCTTACAGAACGTCAATGGGGTACTGTTAGAGAAGACTACTCTAAAAATGGGGATGCATGGAATAGTATCACGCATGAAATGGCGCGCTCCAAAGCCTATCGTTGGGGAGAAGAAGGAATTGGTGGTATTTCAGATAACAAACAACACATTTGCTTTGCTTTTGCTTTTTGGAACCACAATGATCATATTCTAAAAGAACGTTTTTTTGGTTTAACTGGAAGTGAATCAAATCACGGGGAAGATGTAAAGGAAATCTACTACTACCAAGATTCCACTCCAACGCATTCCTACCAAAAAATGCTGTACAAATACCCACAGGGTGCCTTTCCTTATAACAAATTGGTTGAAGAAAGTAAAAAACGCTCTCGTTTAGAACCTGAATACGAATTACTTGATACTGGAATTTTCGATAACGATGCCTACTTTGACATTACCATGGAATATGCCAAAGCAGACGAACAAGATCTTTTAATCAAGGTTACTGTCGAAAATCGCTCTAAAACAGCAGCGCCAATTACCGTTTTGCCTACGGTTTGGTTCAGAAACACTTGGTGTTGGGGGTATGAAAACTACAAACACAAGCCAAGCCTAACCGGTATTGGAAAATCACACATTGAAGTTAACCATCAAGTCGTAGGCCGATTTAAATTATATGCGGAAGATGCTGACGAATTTGTTTTTTGTGATAATGAAACCAATTTCGAAAAACTATACCACTCACCTAACCTAAGTCATTATACTAAAGATGGTATCAACGACTATATTGTAAATAAAAAAACAGACGCTATCAATCCTAATAATATTGGTACCAAAGCTTCTGCAAAATACACCCAAACGATTCCTGGCAATGGAAAGAAAGTGTTCAAATTGCGATTTACCAATCAAACCCCAAAAGATGCTTTTGCTGATTTTGATACTATTTTTGAACAACGTCAAATAGAAGCCGATGCATTTTATGCTTCGCTCCAAAAAGGAATTGAAGACGAAAACTTAAAATCAATTCAGCGCCAATCTTATGCTGGTATGTTGTGGACTAAGCAATGGTACTATTTCAATGTTTTTGAATGGACCAAAGGCGACCCTGCTATGCCAAAACCAGATGCTGAACGAAAAAAAGGACGAAATAATGCCTGGAAACACCTTTATGCGGCTAACATTCTTTCGATGCCTGACAAATGGGAATACCCTTGGTTTGCCGCCTGGGATTTGGCCTTTCACACCTTGCCTTTAGCACGATTAGATCCTGATTTTGCCAAAAGACAATTATCCGTAATTCTGAGAGAATATTACATGCATCCTAACGGACAGATTCCTGCTTACGAATGGTCGTTTTCGGATGTAAACCCGCCGGTTCATGCCTGGGCAACTTGGAAAGTCTATGAGATTGACAAGGAAATGAATGGTGGCAAAGGAGATACTGTTTTCCTAGAACGAATTTTCCATAAGTTATTGCTTAACTTCACTTGGTGGGTCAACTTGAAAGACGAAGGTGGGAATAATATCTTTGGTGGTGGATTCCTTGGAATGGATAATATTGGGGTCTTTGATCGCTCTGCTGATTTACCAACTGGCGGACATTTAGAACAAGCAGATGGTACGGGCTGGATGGCGATGTATAGTTTGAACATGTTGCGTATTGCTTGTGAAATCGCTATTGAAAATCCCGTATACCAAGATATGGCTTCGAAGTTTTTCGAACATTATTTACATATTGCCGGAGCCATGCAAGCCATTGGAGGAGACAAACTCAACCTTTGGGACGAAGACGATCAGTTTTATTACGATATGCTTCACAAAGAAAATGGCGACGCCGAATTGCTGAAAGTGCGCTCAATGGTGGGATTGATTCCGCTATTTGCAGTAGAAGTATTAACACCTGAATTGTTAGAGAAATTACCCGAATTCAAACGTCGAGTAGAATGGGTATTGAACAACCGACCTGATTTAGCTAGCTTAGTTTCAAGTTGGGACAAAGCAGGAACAGGAGAAACCCGTTTGCTAGCCATTTTGAGAGGTCATCGAATGAAAATGATTATGAAACGAATGTTTGACGAAACCGAGTTTTTATCGGACTATGGAATTCGTTCGCTTTCAAAATACCATAAAGAACATCCGTACCAATTTAATTATGAAGGTGGAACAGTACGGGTAGATTACACACCTGCCGAGGCAACCGGAGATATGTTTGGTGGTAATTCCAATTGGAGAGGACCTATTTGGTTTCCGATGAACTATTTGATTCTAGACTCTTTGGAGAAATTTTCGAATTATTACGGTCCTGATTACGAAGTAGAATACCCAACTAATTCTGGAAAAATGATGAATATCAAAGAAGCTGCAGAAGAAGTCTCTAAACGATTATTAGCGCTTTTTGTGCCTGATGCGAATCAAAAAATTCCAATGTATGGCGAGTATGATAAATTTCAAAAAGATACTGAATTCAATAAAAATCATTTGTTTTTTGAATATTTTGATGGAGATACAGGAAAAGGACTTGGGGCTAATCATCAAACGGGTTGGACGGGACTAATCTCTGAAATTATTCGACATTTGTATGTTACTAAAGAGTAATTATATACGTTGTTCGATTTAAAAATACAGATTGCGGAAATTCAAAAAATTAAAAAAATCTGCGGATCTTTGGTAAAAAAATTGGTGGCAATTCGTGTAATTTGTGTTTAAATTTATAGCAAAAGGTGAAATCTGTGTTTAAAAATTATTGGTTTCTTTTACTCTTACTTTTTGTAACCAATGCGCTATTGGCACAGGATGATTTTGACCATTTTAAAAAGGAACTGGATCAAACCCTTGCCAATGAATCTTTGTATTTAAGCCAAAAAAACAGTGCTATTAATTCGCTCAAAAGTAAACTTCGTACAACTGACTCAAATGAAACTCGCTATTCCCTTTACGAAAAATTATACCAAGAGTACAAATCCTATCAGTCCGATTCTGCCTTAGTATATGCCAAACGAAGTTTGCAAATTGCTTACAAAAACCGAAATCAAACGCAGGTAAGTAAAGCCCAATTCAACCTAGCTTCTATTTTAGGAACACTCGGTATGTACAATCAAGCTTTAGAAATTCTAAACGTAATGGAACCTCAACTCCCATCTGAATTGAAAGGAGAATTGTATTGGACCAAAAGAGTTATTTACGGAGGGCTTTCGGGCTATGCCAATGATGAAGAGGAAAAAAACAAATACAACCAACTTGGAGACCGTTATAGAGACAAAGCAATAACTAATTTGCCCAAAAATTCAACCGAATTAGTTGTCGCCTTATCTGGGCAATTTTTATCACAAAAAAAACACAATCAAGCCATTGAATTGTTACTACCCTATTTTGACAAAACTCCCAAAACCGACCCTAATCGAGCCGTGATTGCCTATTTAATATCTGAAAATTATAAAGCAACTGAAAATAAGGAACAAGAGAAAAAATGGTTAGCTATTTCTGCTATTTCCGATTTGGAATTGGTTAAAAAAGAAAACATTTCCCTGAGAGAGCTCGCTTTTATTTTATATGAAGAGGGCGATATTGAATCGGCTTATGAGTACATTAAACGTTCATTGGACGATGCTGTTTTCTGTAATTCTAAATTAAGAACCTACGAAATTTCGAAGATGTTGCCCATCATTAACGAAACGTATGAGGCCAAAAACAAGTCGGCAAAATCCCAATTGATTGTGTTTTTAATCAGCGCGAGTGTATTATCCTTGTTTCTTTTAGGAGTTTTGATTTTGCTTTTCAAGCAAATGAAAAAATTGGCGAAAGCCCAAAAAAATGTAGAATTGGCCAACAACCAACTCTCGGTATTGAATCAGCAATTACAAGGTTTTAACGACAAACTGAATCAAACGAATTTGGAATTAGCCGAAACGAGTTTGCTCAAAGAGATTTATATTGGGCGGTACATGGATCAATGTTCTATCTATATAGGAAAAATGGAGGAATATAGTCAGCGACTAAAGGTAATGGCGACCGCAGGAAAAGTCAATGACTTAGTAAGTACTGTGAAATCAAAAGCGTTTATTGACAAAGAATTAAAAGAATTTTACGCACAATTTGATGCTACTTTTATACAGCTTTTCCCAGCATTTGTAGAAGAATTCAAAGCATTATTAACCGAGCCTGAAAGTATTCAAATTAAAAAAGGAGAATTGCTAAATCCAGAGTTACGCATTTTTGCACTTATTCGTCTTGGTATCAAAGACAGTGCAAAAATCGCCGATTTCTTACGCTACTCCGCCTCTACTATTTACAACTATCGTTCTCAAATCAAGAATAAGGCCATTGGGCCTAGAGAGGAGTTTGAAACTAAAGTACGAGAAATTGGTACATCCGCAAAAGAAAATAACTAAAAACAAGACTTTCTATACTTCAAGGGAGAGGTGTCTAGTTGTTTTTTAAAAAAACTATTAAAATGTGTTGGCTCTTGAAATCCTAAAGCAAAGCCTATCTCGGCAACGTTCCAATGGCTGTGTTTGAGCAAAATTTTAGCCTCTTGAACGGTACGTTCTGCTATAAGTTGGGAAGTTGTTTTTTGAGTTACCTCTTTCACTGCTCGGTTTAAATGATTGACATGAACATTCAATTGGCCTGCAAAATCAGAAGCGGTACGGAATTGCATTCTTTGATGTGCATCATCAATTGGAAATTGACGTTCTAATAATTCTAAAAACAAGGCCGATATTCGTTGCGAGGCATTCAAATTTTTATTTTCCAAACTCGCTGACGATTCTGTTTTCATAGCAAAATGCAACAATTCAAAAACCAAATTGCGCAACACATCGTATTTGTAAACGTAATCAGAATTGATTTCATCCAACATTCTTTTATAAATAGGCTCTATTAGTGCCACTTGTTCGTCCGTCAATTCAAAAATATGCGTGCCATTGGGTTGAAATACCGAATATTGATTGAGATTGCCAAATTGATGAAAAAAGTGCGTATTGAAAATACAAAAATATCCGGATCTATACTCTTCTAAATGTTCCCATTTGTAAGGAATCTGAGGATTAGAAAAACACAATGCTTGTTTTTTTACCTTCACCACTTGATCTGCAAAATAGACGTTACTATTTCCTTTGGCTAAACTAATTTTATAGAAATCACGCCGTTTGTACGGAATAGGTTGTGCTTTTTCGCCAATAAAAGGTTCCAAAGTAAATACATTGAAATGCCCCATTTCATTTTTGAAATTATCCGGCATCCAATCGAATTTATTCTTGTAAAAATCAGCTAACGATTCTGGTTTTTCCATATCGAATCCCTTGTCTTAAAACCAATTAATAGTTATACACTAACGATACATTCCAAACAAAATCATCACCAGGTATGTCTGATTTAATAATTTTATTCATAATAGAGGAAATTGCAAATGGACTCTTAGTTTTAGTCAATGTAAATGTTGATGAAAAATAATATCCAGCTTTGGTATTCATTTGCAAATAGTAGAACTGAGGTTGTAATTTCAAAAAGGTTTCTGGCAACAATTTTACATTTGAAATGGTACTATTTACCGTAACAAAATGGGTGTTATTCGTTGTGCCTACATCCCAACCATGTGAATACAGATAATATGCTCCAACACTCAGGTTCTTATTTAAATTCCAGTTGGGTGCAATTTCAGTTGCTGTATAACGCAATGCATTTAAAACCGTTTTTGATTCCCCATTTAAATTCAATACTGTTTCTTCCTTAAAAGCAAAGGCAGGATGCGCCCCAACACTTAATTTAAAATTACTATTATTCACTACTTTATAACGACCCCAAAAAATAAAGGACCAGGGTTTTCCTTCCAAAGAAAAACGTAATTGCGGGTCAAAACTCCATCGTTTTGACTTTATAGAAAAATCAAAGATAGCAGCGGGTTTTCCCAAAGAAAAAGTAGGCAGTAAAGAAATTCCATTATTGGTGGCCGTAATTGCTCCAGAAAAGGTTCTGTTTTTGGTGGTTCCTTGTGAAAAAACAGAAATGGTAAAAAGAATCACTCCAACACTCCAAACAAAACGCTTTTTCAATTGTATAATTTTTGACATAAAACAAATAACATGAATTGAAATTAAGTTACAAAATTCCTTATTTTAAAGGAATAAAAAAAATACAATTCAAAGAAATTATTATACAATTCAAACATTTTTACAAACCTAACAGAACATTAATTTTTAAGTTTAATCACAATAACGCCACTAGCTCCCCTAGAACCATAAATAGAGGCTTCTGCATCTTTCAACACTGTGATACTTTTAACTTCGTTTGGCACAATGTAGTCAATGCTTGAAACCACATTTCCATCTACCACAAACAAAGGTTCTGAATTGTTTTTTATTGAATTTACCCCTCTAATAATAATAGTATTATCTTGTTGTACCACAACCCCCGCAATTCGACCACGCATCATATCATAAATAGTTCGATACGAAACAGACGTTTTATCTTTTTCTGATTTCAAACCATTTGGAGGGGTGAGTGATTTATTTTCTGAAGTAGAAGTATCTAAATACATGAAATCCATTTTAGTTTCTTTAGCATAAACACTACTTAACCATCCGAATTTTTTAGAATACACTTTAATTACTTTAACATTTTCAGGCACTAACACACTGAACTCTCCTATTTTATTCGTAACTGAATTAGTTTCTGTTGAATCCAAATATATTGTAGCACCTGCTACTGGTTTGCTTTTGTGGTTCGACACCTTCCCTGCAAGTATAATTTGAGCATTCCCCACACTACTAAATCCTAAGAACAAAACAAATACTATTTTACTAAATACTTTCATCTTTATTTTAATTAAATTAATTGAGGTCTAAAATAATGAATTTCAATCTATTATTTAGATTTTTTCATAAATAAAAACATCTTCTTCTTACGGTTTTTTATTTCATTTGAACTACTAATCCGAGTCCGATTTGATTTCCAATTTGTGGATACACTAAGGCGGTCGTTTTTTTAGTCTTTCCTCGATTGAAAGATTGAAAAGGATGCCAATAAGACACCAATAATCCAACCGCAGTCCCTATCCCAGCTCCTGTTAATACATCAGACGCATAATGTTTATTATTGGCAATGCGCAACACCCCAGTAGCGGTTGCAAATAAAAATCCGCTACTAGCGTACCAAAGATTACTGTCTTTGAATTCGTAAAATAATAATGATGCATTAGTGAAAGCAATAGCGGTATGTCCCGAAGGATAACTTAAATTATTAGATTCATCAGGTCTTTCTTCTTTAATGGAATATTTCATAGCCGTAACTAAAGAAACTGTAATTGCATTTGCAACTGCAATATTAATGGTTTGATGTACAAAATCATTTTTAGACTTAATTCCTAAATATTTCCCTGAATAAATTGAGACCACTGGAGCAACAGCAAGAAAATTATCTATTGAGGTATGAAAACTAGTTCCGAATTTGTTTCGGATATTGTTTTGAATATTTTTATTGGCCTGCGTGTTTAATAACAGAGCTCCACTAGTAACTAAAACCGTTGGAACAATCAATTGTCTTAGTGCTATTTTATCTCGGTTTTTTGGAGTAGAAACAGTGTCTATTATTTGTGCGTTCCCATTAAAAAAGAATAATACGAATAAAACAATTGGAGTATTTTTCATCTAAGGAATTTATATCTAATTTAATTAGAACAAACGTATAAAAAATTCCGTGATTTGATGTTAATCATTCTTTCAAAAACAAAAGCCTTCGATAACGAAGGCTTTGCTAGTTTCAAACGATTTATTTCTTACCACTGTATTTTTCGGTTCTTGCATCTTTGATGGCTCCTTTCCAGTTCAGTCCAAAACCAAAATCATATACATTCCCGTTGGCATCTTGATATGGAATCATATCGTGAGGCACATCTTCTAATTGTTTTTCAACTGTGGTCATATCTTTTGGCATTTGCAATGGCAATAAACCTGAAGGTTCTACTTGTCCAGAAACAATATCTAGTAAAGCTTCGGTCTGCACTCCAAATTCACCTACAATAGCATCTACTTCTTTCTCAAATTCGCTAAAAACCATCGGATTAGACACCGTAACAGCAACTAGCACTGGTTTGCCATTCATCGCTTTTTTAGTGTCTAAAATCGTATTCAAATCAGGATACGAATTGGATTTTGAGGTTTTATTCAAGTACGAACGATTCGTAATTGTTGGGTCAACCACAGGATCTCCTGCTGCAATACTTTGTGCTCTTGCATCCACTGCAGTATAGTCTTTCAACTGCAAACTAATCGGCACATAGCCATTTCCACCCGCTTCTCTATCGGCTTTGCTGTATCCATTACTTACGGGACTTTTGATAAATACCATGGCAAAATCAGCTTGTGCTGGATCATCCGTTACGGTGTAATATTTTTTTACAATATCTAAATTAACCGGATAAAGCGTTTTTTCTGGTGTTGGAAATCCAAAAAAGTCCACCCCTGGAGGAGTCGTTCTTTTTGGAATATAAACAGTCTTACCTTTCGCAATAGGCAATGTGTTTTTTTGATTTTTAATCAGGACAATCGATTTTAATTGAGCATCGTATCCTGCTTTCATAAATTCAGGTTTTCCTACGATGGCTTTGGTTTGTTCTGGATCTAAGTAAGCATTTTCAAACAACCCTACTCTAAAAATATTCAACAACAAACGCACGGCAGATTTTTCAAAACGATTGCGCATAAACGCTTCTCCGTGTTCTTTAACCCCCATTTGGTAGGCTTCCAAAACTGGCTTAATATCGTTGTTTCCGCCAAATTGATCCACTCCCGCCATCATTACTTTATAATGTCTTTCGGCAATAGTCATTTTTTCTGTTCCCCATGATTTTCCAGCAAAAACATCTGGTGTTTTTCCTTCGTCTCCCGTTATTAGCCAATCGGTACATACCACACCATCATATCCGTATTTGTCTCGCAACAAATCGGTCACAATGTATTTGCTAAAACCGTTTCCTACGTTCTCTCCGTACTTTTTATCTTGGTTAAACGAAATAGTATAATACGGCATCACGGCTGATGCTTTTTTAGTACCTCCTTTTAATTTAAACGCCCCATCAAGAAACGTTTTTAGGTGTGTTTCAAAATTATTTCCTGGATATACTGCAAATTTTCCATACGCAAAATGTCCGTCACGACCCCCTTCTTCCGGACCACCACTAGGCCAGTGTTTGATCATCGCATTGACACTTTGGTTACCCCATCCCTCATAAGCCGCAATGGCTTTTGGAGACGACTGAAAACCATCTACATAGGCTCTTGCCATATCTGTAGCTAATTTTGGGTCTTCGCCAAAAGTTCCTACAAAACGATTCCATCTTGGTTCTGTAGCTAAATCGATTTGAGGTGAAAGTGCCGTTGCAATTCCCAAAGCTCTATATTCTTTGGCAGCAATAGTTCCAAATTGTTCTGTAATCGCTGGGTCAAAAGTAGCTGCTAAACCTAATTCTTCAGGCCATTGTGAAATAGCACCACCTGAACCGGCATTGTATTCTGAATCTTTATTGGCTCCATGTCTTGGATCCGAACTATTATTAGCTGGAATTCCCACGCCAATACTCTCTACTAATTCTTGTACATTGTTATTCCAAAGCGCTGATACCGTTGGGTTTTCTACCGATGTCATCAAAACGTGACGCAAATTATCCGTTGTTAAAAACGCTTTTTGTTGATCCGACAAATCAGTAGATTTAGCACCACTTTCTGGGAAAGGTTTTCCGTTATACGTTCCTCCAAAATAACCTCCTGCCGCAGCTGGAACAGATTGATGACGACTGTACAACATTAAACCTGCAATTTGATCCACAGACATTTTACTTGCCAAATCTTTAGCGCGTTCCGCTACCGGTTTTCTCCAATCTTCGTAACTGTCTAATTTGCCATTTTTGTTTAAGTCTTTAAATGCTAAGCCATCAACAGTCAAGATTTTTACGCCTGATTTTGGCGAATAGCCTAAGGTTTGTCCGCCCTTATTTTCAATAAGATGGAAATTTCCTTTAGGAGTTTCAGTCCATTTTTTTTGTGCTTCCATTTGTGTTGCCAAAAGCAACAACAAAGCAGGTATTACAATTTGTTTTTTCATTATATGTGGTTTTTTGGTCGTTTAATAACTATAAAGTATTTCAAATATATAAAATATTGCGTCAATTAAACACAATGGAAGTAACTATTTACAAATTATATCTAGCGCCTAGTGTCCAAGTAAATTTCCCATCAGATAGGGTCTTATTAGCAAACCCTCTAAGATCCATATTTTTTGTCATTTTATACGAAATGGTTTCTGAAATCCCAAACGTATGATCCAAGTCAAGAACGTATGCCTGAGATAAAAAACTAAAATTACCTTGAACTACGTTGGTGTTAAATGCCAAGAAATTAGCTTCAAAATCATTATTTTTTCCCTTTCCGTGTAAATAGAAAGCACCTATGGTAACGTTGCTAGAAACGGGGTAATTCGCAATAAATTCTTGTGCAAAAAAGGTATCTACATTATAATCATCACTAATTTGAATAGCAGGTAAATGGATTCCAATAGTTGCTTTTAATTTTTTATCAATCAATTTGTATCGAGAAATAAAAACAACACCTCTTGGGGTGAAATTACTCATTCTAACAGTAGATAGTAAGTGAAATGAAAGTGGTTTACTATCAGTAGTTCCTGCATTTACAATTATATGTGGATCTTCTGAAGTGAAAGCAGGAATAAATGAGAATCCGCCAGTAGAAGCTTCAATGTTGACATATTGAGCATGGGCGAATGTGCTAAAAAAGAACGTAATGATTAGTAGTAGTTTTTGGTTCATACAATGCGGTTTAAGTTAATTTTCTATAAAAGAGTGCAAATATATAATTATTGTGTCAATTATACACAATGAAAAATAAATTATTCAGAAAATCACTAGATTAGATTGTATTTTATAGCCAATTCGTTTCCATTTGAATATAATTCAACCCGTTTTTTAAATAACGCTCTCCTTTGGCTAGCATTCCAAATTTTTCATAAAAGCCTTGCTTTTCGCAACGCGCGCAACAATAAACCGCCTTGTAATTTTGCTGTTGCAAATACTGGAAAGAATACCGAAGAAGTTGGCTTCCATATCCTTTGCCTTGATACGTTTGCAAAGTGGCAAACTTTCTAAATTCGGCTCGGTGATTTTCTTCTTCGAAAAGGGAAATACACGACACCCACTGTTCGTCTAGTAAAACTCCAAAATGAATGCCTTGAGCATCTTTAGGTGTTTTTACAAAATCTAAGTCTTTGTCAGGCCAAAGTACTTTTTGACGTAATAACAGGACCTCAGCTATCGGTATTTCTTGAATGGTCATGAATGAATAAATAAAAGTAAATATACTAAAAAACAAAAAGCCCGACAGTTCTGTCGGGCTTTTGAAAAAATAATCAAAGTTTAAAATTGTTGCTACAATTTATTGTTATCTAGGCATTAAACCTAATTGTCTTAAAAATTCTAAATTGTCAAAGAAATCTCTTTCCTCAGTAATTTTACCGTTGATAATGGTGGCAATAGTACACCCTTCGACGTTAATCGTCTTTCCTGTTGCAGGAATACCAAAAAAATCACCCGTGTGCTTTCCTTTAAAGACCCAATATTTAGTTAATTTATTTCCTTGAGCAAATGTTTCTTTTACTATAAATTCGCGGTTTGAAAATCCAGTTACATAATTGGTATAATAGGCTTTGGCATTAGCCGACCCTTTCGTTTCAGGAACGGTATGCAAGACCACGTCAGGTGCATAAGCTTCGTCTAAAATAGAAACATTCCCTTGGTTAATAGCTACATCCCAAACATTTGAATAAAATTTAATGTTGTCTTGCGCTATTTTTTCGTTGATATCGGCAGCGCTTTTACAAGCAAACAAAGACATGCTAACAGCAAGTACTATTATTATTTTTTTCATTGTTTAAACTATTATTTTAATAATTCTGTTAATGGAGCGGTGTCATACGTATCCCATTCCTCTTGGATTTTCCCGTCTTTGATGGCAAAATTCATATTAAGGATAACCGAAGCTTTTTTATCTCCTTTTGTAAACGTAACTTCATAATAGGAAATAACATAATTAGTGATGCCGGTTTTTTCGTCTGGTTTATTGTTAACCACTTCCCAAACTAAAGGGTCTGTAGGCAGCGTAATTGTTACGCCTTGTGATTGTAAGAATGCCAAATTTTTCATGTTCTCTTCAATCGTCATCGATTTTAAATTATCATGAATAACTGCACCTGGAATATATAATTTTTTAATGCTTTCAGTATCAAATTTACTTGCAAACTCATTCATTTGCTTAATCATATCCGTATTTTCCGAAGTAGTAAGATTGATTCCTCCTTCATTTGGGTTTTTAGCTACAGCTTCAACAGCGGCTTCTTTTTTACAAGACACGAATAGTAAACTTGTAAGTGCGATAAGTGCGATTGTTTTTTTCATTTTTATTGAATTTTGAATTAATTATTATTTAAAAACTTCGAAAGCAGCAGAATCATAAACATTCCATTCTTCGACAATTTTTCCGTCTTTTATAGCATCAACTTGGAAGGTTACTACTTGAATGGATTTGTCTCCTTTTGTCCAAGTATTGGTGCA
>JACCDU010835803.1_pt1 | contig 17280 bp, 16 predicted proteins | sample 7446081 | NCBI WGS metagenome assembly JACCDU01 (sample SAMN15323447, study PRJNA562643) | freshwater metagenome | isolation source: river surface water | place: USA:Blue River Watershed | collected 2017-08-17
ATCCCGATACCAAAGTCTCGAACGACGAGCTCAAAGAGCTAGCCAGCAACATGGAAAAAATGTGCGAAATGGCCGAAGTCGAGATGAATAATATTATTTTGAGTTGCGCTTAAGGTCTCAACCCGCTCTGCTGCGCGTTCGCGCGCTGCTGACCATGCCGGACAAGACTGAAATTGACCAACCAAACGTCACCATGCCACTTAGAGCAATAACGACCATCACCAAATCCCAACTTGCCGGTAAAGGATTGGTTCCATAACCGACGGTCGTATAGGCGCTGCCGGCAAAAATCATCGCCTCATGCGGATTAGGGACCAGTCCATAAAAACTGAGCACCTTTCCCCAGATATAAATTTCGATCAGATGCGACAGCGTCAAAATAAATGCCATGACGTAAAAAACCGGGCGAATCCATTTGGCGCGTTTTTTGTGAACCAAGTTATCCGTCATGATTTCAAAACGTTTCTCGACAAAAAACATATACAACGCATGAAACAACAGGATGAGGAAGAGCATCCCTCCTCCAAAGACAATTGCCTCTAAATTAAACACATATTCCGAAGAATTATTCGGCATCGTCATCACCTGTTATTAAACCGTTTTATTGCTTGTAGGCAGCCCAGGCGCCAACATCAAAGCCTGGGGTCGCAATCCACTGCGCCAAAGCTTTTGATTTCAGCGGAAAGGTCAGCGGCGCAGCCAAGTCAGCACGACGTCCACCAATCAGTTTTGCCTGATTCATCCACCAGTTTGGATCGCCCAGCGTGTTGAAAGACAACGCCACAATCTCTTCGTTATCAACGGAACCCACCACCGGTCCCTCGATCGCATCAATCGGGTTGATTGTAAAAATTCCACTGGATCCCATGCAGCCATGACCAACGGGATTGGCAACAATCGTATAGGCTTGTGATGTCTTGGCCACGGCATACCAAAAGGCCATCGTATTAGCGGCAAACGGGTGCTTGAACAAGCCGATCGCATCCTGCAACTGTCCGCCATACTGACCGGACCAGCCAGAAGGAATCGCGATGATATCCGCACGCTTGACGCTCAACACGCCTGACGCCTCTGGATAACGAACATCCTCGTTTAACAGCATGCCGACTCGGCCCAGACTGGTTTCAAACACAGGCAAGGCATCACCCGCAGTCAAAAAGCCCAGCGTATTTTCATCCAGATGTGTCTGGCGATATTGACCAACAAGCTTGCCGTCCGGTCCCACCAGCGACGCAGTGTGATAGTAGTGGTCGCCCTCTTTTTCAATAAAGCTCACCACCACAAAAGCCGACAGACGTCCGGCGAAATCAGTCGCGACCTGGGTGCTTCGACCTAGCTTATTTTCCGCCAAGCCTTGGTAGTTGGTTTGATCAACCGGTCCGCAGAAAGAGAACGCCGGCAACACGACTAAATTCGTCCCCTTGCCACCAGACTCCAAGGCTTTGATCTGCTCATTGCTTCGGGCGAGATTCCCTTCGAAATCGTTTTGAGCGACCTGATACTGCAAGGCTGCGGCCGACACGGCATGGCTCACCTTCGAGGCGGCTCCATCCGTAGGCGCGCGATAAAAAGCCAGATCACCATACAACTCAGGGCGACGTCGCGCAAAGGTGCTTTTTTGATTATTGGTAAATTTTGCAGGATCAAGCTCTGCATAGATGATCGTGTCCGCACGACCTTTCGTGATGCTTGTATTGGTGGACGAGGCATGTGCGATACGCTCGCCTGTGGCTTGCCAGATCGAAGCCGCGCCGCCGTACGTCACAGAAACACCGGTGGTCGGATTCGACTCGGCATTGCTGCGGTCTGCGGCGACCATTGCCAGACCATTCCAGGCGCATTGCTGCTGAACAGCGGCAATCGTTGAATGGTTACCGGCAGATTCCGTCAGTGTCGGCAACACGCGATCAGACGAACAGATGTAGGCGATGATGTCTGCGTTCTTGAGTGCGGCGACACGCGCTGGCTCGTAATAGGTGTCGTCGTAGCAAATGATCATCGTGATGTTGCCCAGCTCGGTCTCAAACACGGGGTAACCTGTGTTGCCCGGCACAAACCACAAAATATCGGAAGGATTCAGGCCATTCTTGCGATACTTGCCGACATACCCCTTGGGGCCGATCAAGGCACCCGTGTTGTAAGTCAGGTTGGTATCCGGATCCACTTCGGCAATACCAATCGCGATGTAGCAATTAAATTTTGCACACACCGGCGCAAGCGCATCGGTTGTCTTGCCTGGCACGGTATCCATGAAAGGCAAAAATTGCTCGCGGTCTTTATAGATATAACCTGACACCGCGGCTTCCGGCAACACGATGAGCTTGGCGCCGTTGCTCGCGGCCTCGGTGGCGATCTTCACTGCGCCATCAATGTTTCTGTCCAGTTCCATGAACTCGGCATTGAATTCGACGGCGGCGACTTTAAAAGGGGTGGTGATGCGCTTTACTGTCATTTTTGCTCTCTAGCTCTTAGTATTTTCATTTGGCCAGAATGGAGATGGCCAGTTTCTAGTCACACTCAATACGCGCAGTGACGTCGTGACGACAACCGACATCGCGATGCCCACATAAAAATTAATCAAGATGCTACCGATCAGATAACAGATCGTGCCGACAGACAGCGCCGAGCCAAACCAGTGAGCTTGTTTGCCCACCACAGTACGCTCCTGCGCAATCCAGTCTGCGATCATTCCGCCAAAGGAGGCGGTGACAACGCCACATAACAGCGCGGAGACGATGGGAGCCTGATAAACCAGCGCCTTCTGAGCCCCGATTGAAATCAGCAAACCTACCGCAAGACCATGGAAAACCAAATTTGGAACCTGCTGCTTGACGAGCTTATAGAAAAACAAAGCGCCCACGACAGAACTCAGCATCATCGCAGGCAGAAAATACCAGGTGTAAATCGCGACGGGCTTTAAGTTCAGCATGATGTCGCGGCATAGCCCCCCGCCAATCCCCACCATGATGCCGGATAACAAGGTGCCATAAATCGGTACATCGCGAGAACGCGCAACCGCAGCGCCGTAGAGCGCGGTCGTCATCATGGCGAGTAACTCTAACCAGTCTGGTAAGGCATGCGCTTGCGATACGCTAAAGTCAAAAGAAAAATTCATGAGCCAGTTGTTTTTGTTAGTTGGATACAGAATTGATGTTTTTTAAACTGTGGCCGTAGTTTAATGGCTAGACACCTGATTTGTCAGGCGATTCGGCCCGTTTATTTCAGTCATCGCCCTGGTTTACTTTGTCTTTTTTGATTTTTTCAACAGACTGCCTGAATCAGGCAAAATATTGCCATGCGAATTCAACTCCTTTCCGACTTACACCTTGAGCTGTACCCCGACTTTGTGCCTGTGGCGGCCAAAGACGTGGACATCCTTGTTTTGGCTGGCGACATTGGATCCTACCAAGAGGGGTCTTTGTTATCGGGGGACGACTTTGGCTTAAGTCGATTTTCACCTCTTCAAACAAACTCACCCTGGCCGCGCGTGCTGTACTTACCCGGCAACCACGAATTTGATTCCCTGGATTTCGATCGAACATACACCCACTTGCGTCAAACATGCGACAGGCTTGGGATCGAATGGCTGGAGCAAGAGGTCATCACGATTGGCTCGGTTCGGTTTATCGGTTCAACCTTATGGAGCGACTTTGAGTCTCTGGCGCGTGATGAGCCCAACATGACGCGTCAGATGCAGGCACTTGAAAAAGCCTATCGCGCGGCTAACTTTTATTTGCAAAAGCATACGGCTTTACGTGATGGCATACCGATGCTTGCGCCTGAGATTCGGGAATTGTCTTTGGCTTGTCAGTCATGGTTGCAACAGGCCCTGACGACTCCCTTCGACGGCACAACGATCGCGGTCACCCATTTTGCGCCGACGCTCAAGAGCGCTGATCCGCGTTATGGCCTGACCCCTGGTACAGCTGGATTTTGCAATGCGATGGATGACCTGTTACCGCTGGCCAACCTTTGGCTGCACGGTCATTTACATTGCGCCAATGATTACGTGGTTGAGGGTCTGCGCGATGGGCAACCTTGGTCTTGCAGAGTCGCAGCCAACCCACTCGGATATGCGGACAAGAATGAGCAGGCTGCGTTTCAAGAAGCGTTTGTGATTGAGGTTTAATCAATCAACCTGGCACTCTCTTTTGCTCGAATTTCACGTTAGGATTTACTGCGCCTTTTGGCACCTCGCCTTTCAAAACCTGTAGGATATTGAAAGCAGCCTGGCGCTCAATTTCAAGCCTGAACTCTTTGACCGCTGAACCCAGATGCGGAGTGAATAGTGTCTTGGAGGTTTGCTCGAGGAGTGCGGCGGGAATAGAGCAAGGCCGATCCGCGCGCGCCCATTCTTCCATTTCATACACATCAGCCGCATAACCTGCAAGGTGTCCGGACTGCAAAGCCTCCACCACTGCGTGCTCATCCACCACTGAACCACGGGAGGCATTGATTAAGAATACTCCCTGCTTCATTAATCCGAGCGACTGTGCATTGATCAAATGCAGAGTATCGGTACTCATCGGCAACATCGGCACAACATAATCAGACGTGCTTAGCAACGCTTCAAGCTCAACACGCTTGATTCCCCACCTATGCTCCAATTCCGGGTCTAACGCGATGCGGTCTGTATACACAAGATCCATATCAAAACCAGAAAGTCGTTTAGCGATAGCCTGACCGACCGCTCCCAGGCCGATAATACCCAAACGTTTACCGGTCAACCCAGAACCGTAAAACTGTGGCAGCCATCCTTTAAACGCACCCGATCGGATGTAGGAGTCCCCTTCAAATACCCGACGGGATAAACCCAACAACAGCGCAATCGTCAGTTCAGCTGTTGGAATGGTTAATAAATCAGGGACGATAGTAAAAAATACTCCCCGATTCGTACAGGCTTCCACATCAAAATTATCGTAGCCTTTAAGAGCTGCACCGACAACTTTGAGTTTTGGACACGCAGCCAAAAATGCCGCATCAATTCGATCCGGCATAAATACCATCAAGGCATCCGCTTCTTTCGCTCTACTGAGAATTTCGTTTTCAGGCAATGTTTCATTGCTCTGATTAGCGATCAGTTCACAGTGCTCTTCCAAAAGCACCAGTACTTCTGGATGAACGCGATGCGTAATGACAACAGTTGGTTTCATTGAATCCGAATACAGCCAAATATGAATTATTTAAATTTACGGCGCAGTAGGCTGCTAAGCATATCGACCAGCGTCACCATGATAAGGATCACGATCAAAATTGCAGACACATCCTGATACTGCATGATCCGTAACGATCCCATGAGCTCGAATCCGATGCCACCCGCACCCACCATACCCATGACGGTTGAGGCTCTGAAGTTGTATTCCCAGCGATAAATCGCAGTATCTGCCAACTTAGGCAAAACCTGGGGCAATATTCCATGCACAATCACTTGCAACGAACTACAGCCCGCAGCACGTGCCGCCTCAACAGGAGCTTGATCGGCGTGTTCAATCGATTCGGCGAAAAACTTTGCCACCATTCCGACTGAGTGCAACCCAAGTGCCAGCACTCCTGGTAAAGCGCCAAACCCAACTGCGGCCACAAAAATGATCCCCATGATCAGCTCAGGGATCGAACGTAAAAGATTGAGTAAGCCACGCGCTAATTGATAAACCACGAGATTGGGTGCGGTATTTCTGGCTGCTAATACTGCAAGGGGTAAAGAGATAAAAACAGCGAGAGCCGTACCTGCCACACTCATCGCCAGCGTATCCACCAAGGGGTTGATCCACTGCGCGACATCACTGAAATTTGGAGGGAACATCTCGCCAATCAAACTGACAAGGCTTGGAATTCCTTCACTCAACCTTGCCAGATCAAACATACCGACGTAATAACAGCATCCTGCAACAATAGCGAGTACAAGACTCGATTGCACAAGCATCAGATTCCATGCGCGACGGCGCTGCACAAGAACCGAATTCAATTCAGCTTGCATCTCTATGCAATCCTGGATCAAAACTTAGAAAAATCGAGATTCAAGATCTTTCCCAGCTCGCGCACAGAGTCATAGTCACGGTCTGTGATTGGGCCAAAACCCTCGGCCTTGAATGCTTTCAGGACTTCCGGATCTTGTATGCCAAGAAAAACAACGCGGATTTTTTCTTTCAATTCAGGCTTCAAGTTCGAACGCATGGTCCAAGGGTATTGAGGAAATGGCTTTGATTCGGTCAAAACAATCACTTTGTCGCTCTTGATCAAGCCGCGTGAAACCAAATTTTCAAAAATCGGCTTACTTAAGCCGCCTGCCTGCGCATGGCCGTTTTGTACAGCGATGGCAACTGCGTCATGCGCGCCGACAAAATTCTCCTTGTAATCCTTACCAGCGAACAAGCCACTTTCAGCAAGAATAGACTTTGGAATCAGATGACTTGAGGTCGAAGCTTTATCGCCAAACGCGACGTTCTTGCCTTGAATGTCACTGATCTTTTGAATGCCAGCTGAAGTATTGACGATCACTACTGACTGATAGGTCGTTGACCCTTTCTGCTTAATCGCTGCGAAAGGTTCGATTTCGCTTTTTTGTTTAGCGAGAACATACGAAAGCGGACCAAAATAAGCAAGATCAATTCTGCCGTGACGCATGGCTTCAATCATTGACGAATAGTCGGTCGTCACAATCAGTTCAATTTTCTTTCCAAGTTCTTTTTCAAGATAGACTTGCAAAGGGCGATTATTTTTGATGACTGTGGAAGCATTTTCATCCGGAAGCAACGCAACTTTAAGCGTATCCGGATCAGCATTGGGAGCGGCATGACTGAACTGAGCGACACAAGTCAAGACGGTCAAACCGAGAGCGATCAAAAACTTATTCATTACGTTTCCTTTACTGCATGAAGAGCAAACGAGCTAGGCTTGTTTGTCTGTGGCTGAGGAAGGCCAGGCTGTGGCAAGGTGGTCTGGCGATATAACGCATGCACATCTTCTTGCGTCAACTGTTCAGGCGAAACATCGCAAACAATCCTTCCCTGAGCCAACCCGATAATCCGATCCGCATAGCGTCTTGCCAAATCAACCTGATGCAGGCTGACAACTGCCGAAATCCCATCTTCTTTACATATGTAGTGCAGCAATGTCATCACCTTATCGGCAGTAGCTGGATCCAGACTAGCAACCGGCTCATCGGCAAGGATCAGTTTGGGCTGTTGCACCAAGGCTCGGGCGATCCCGACGCGCTGCTGCTGGCCTCCACTGAGCTGGTCAACGCGAGACATCGCTTTATGCAACAACCCGACGCGATCGAGACTTTGCAGAGCAAGGACTTGATCCTGTCTTCCTAAGGGGAAGAGTGTGCGAAAGCTGGAGTAATAGCCAAGGCGCCCCATCAGGATATTTTGCATAACCGTTTGACGTCCGATCAACTGATGCTGCTGAAATATCATCCCTGTATGACGGCGATGTATTTGTAATTTCTTTTTATCGTCTAAAACACCAATACCCTCGACAGTGAGGCTGCCGCTATTTAAGGGCTGCATCATGTTTAGAGAGCGAAGGAGTGTTGACTTACCCGCGCCAGAAGCACCAAGCAAGACCGTAAAATTGCCTTTTTTGAAGGCGATGGACACTTCATGCAAAACTGTTGAAGTTCCGTACTTTACCGTGACGTCTTTTAAGTCAATCATTACTATCCAAAGCGCTTTTAACCAAACGTGCAAAGACGTTTGTCATAACAGTCGCTTAAAGTCTACCGAAGCGATATGACAGGCTGATGACGAATTATTCTTGCTGTCACGATATCGCCTCAATCGATCAACTGTCCGCTTGCCTCATGAAAAGGATATGGTCCGTCAAAGACGCCGGTATAGGCAGTGTGGCTAACCAAGCGCCCATCTTGCGGTAAAGAGTGAACACCAAAGCCTGGAGGCTCCAAAATCCATGCAGAGTCAGCTCGGGGAGAGAGGTCGAGACAGACTTGATGCGCCGGAGATGGAACCGTGACTGCCACCGTAGAACCAAAACTGACTTGAATCGCACGATGCAAGTGGCCACAGATCACCCTTTCGACATTCGGATGACGCGCGAGCAAACTTTCTAATTCTGCACCGCCGCCTAACAATCCAATGGCATCCATGTGACCAATCAGTGTCTTGAAGGGCGGATGATGCATCGCGACGATAACCGGGCGATTGCTGTGCTTTTCAAGCTCACTCGCTAACCAAGCAAGACGCTCTGTGCACAAACCTCCTTCACTTTGTTGAGGCATAACCGTATCAAGCGTGATTAGCTGCAAACCGCCGATTGGTACGCTATATTGAATGAAACCATCCTCACCCAAATAGTTGTATTCTGGAAAACTATTCCGCAATTGTTGTCGATCATCATGATTGCCAGGCAACAAATAAACAGGCATTGACAGTGGCTTGAGTAGTAAGCGCAAATGATCGTATTCCGCTTCGCGTCCAAAGTCAGTCAGATCTCCCGTCATCACAACGGCATCCGGTTTTTGAGGCATACGGTTAATCGCTTCTACCGCTTGTTTTAGATATGGCGCCGTATCCAAGCGGCCATAGGCCAGACGCCCCGGTTCGCGTATGTGGGTATCGGACAATTGCACGATCAAAGTCTGAGTCATGGTGATCTCGGCGTTTTGAGAAATAATTTATAGACAAGGAATCAGGCGCCCTGATCGGATGCGCACGCCGACCCTATCACCGACTTGCGCAGGATGATCCCGGTCAACATCGGCGAACAATTCGTCCTGATCTGCTAGTTGGAGCATCAAGTGCACCCTTTCTCCTAGAAAGCTGCGGCGAATCACTGTCGCCTCGCCCCATTCCGGTTGAACAGCACCAACAACGATATCCTCTGGCCTGACTAACATTTCAGTCTGGTCAGACCATTGCGCATCGCAAGGGTACACTTGCCCACCAAAATTCAGTATGTGGCGAGCACGTGCCGATTCATTGCGCTTAAGTCGATTGACTCGACCAAGAAAGCTGGCGACAAAAGGATGTGTGGGTGTTCGATACAACGTTTCACCGTCACCAACCTGGACGATGCGTCCAGCCTCCATGACGGCCAGACGATCGGCAATCGCCATCGCCTCTTGCTGATCGTGCGTGACATGAATAGCCGTAATTTTCAATCGCCGCAATAGCTCAGCCAATTCGTGACGCAAGGACTCTTTCAACTTTGCATCCAGCGCAGTCAATGGCTCGTCCAGCAAGAGTACGCGTGGACGGACTGCCACGGCACGCGCAAGGGCGACCCGTTGACGCTGTCCTCCGGAAAGTTCCGCAGGGCGCTTTTTTTCCATACCAGTTAATCGTACCAGATCGACCAATTCTCCAACCACACGCCGCTGCTCTGTGGCGTTCACTCCTCGAATCCGTAGGCCATAGCCAATATTGGCTTCGACCGACATTTGCGGAAACAGCGCGTAGTGTTGAAACACCATCCCAATCCCACGATTTTCAATCGCTAGTGTCGTCACATCCTCCGCACCAAACTTTATGCGGCTACCGACATCGGGAATCTCGAGGCCTGCAATCAGGCGAAGCAACGTTGTTTTACCGCAGCCCGAAGGGCCAAGCAGTGCAAGCACTTCGCCAGGTTCAATCGTCAAGTTTGTTGGTTGCAAACCACGCGTCCCGTCGGCATATGTTTTAGCGCAGTCGGTCACCTCGACGCGAGTACGTTCAAATTCCATGGTGTTTCTCAACTAATTTTCCAATCCCTTGCAAACCCCACAAAACGGGCAGGATCACCAATAAAAACACAAGCGTATAAGCTGAACCAATTTCAATGCGCATCGAGGCGTAACTATCCGCCAACCCGACTGGTAATGTCCGTGTGAGTGGCGTATGCAACATCCAGGTCAAATTAAATTCTCCAACCGAGAGCGTAAAAACCATCAAACATCCTGCAATGATGGAGGGCAGGACTGTGGGCACCAATACACCAAGAAATCGCTGATAAAAACAGGCTCCTAACGACCGCGCTGCCTCTTCAAGTGCGATCAACTCATGTCGGCGAAACGCGGCACTGACTGTTCGCACCATGAAGGGCAAAGTAAACACGACATGTCCAACCAGAATGAAAGCAAAACTCTGACGAAACATACTGACACGGCCATACACCAGAATCATCGCTAGTGCGGTCGCCAGACCCGGCACTGCGACCGGCAATGTCAACAACTCTTCAAATAAGCGCGCCCATCGCGATGAACTTCTCGCTAAGGCGTAAGCACAGGGCACCCCCAGCACTAAGCTAAAAGCCACACACACCGTAGCAAGCATGAGAGAGGCGTAGACCGTACTGCCATACACATCAATCACTTCGGTAATCCAGCGCAGAGTCAAGCCGCTGGCCAGCCCTTTGCTGTAGTTATTCACTAAACCTGCCATCACAGACAAAACGATCGGTGCAAGCATAAAGAGACTAACAATGACCGTTAGCACTGGTAAAAGCAGCGGAAGTTTTCGTGTATTTCCCATCAATTCAGGCTATCGCCGCTCCATTTGCAGTCGTAGCATGTCGAGTCCAAAACAATGTCAGCCAGGTAATCAGTCCGAGAGTAAGCGACAGGCTAGCCGCCAATGCAAAATTGGCGTAGTTCGTGAACTCGTTGTAAAGCGTAATAGGCAAGACCTCAAACTTACTCGCCAGAGTGAAGGCTGTTCCAAAAGCCCCCATCGAGGTCGCGAAAATAATTGCGCCACAGGCAATCGTGGTTTGAGCCAACTCCGGCATCCATACATCTTTGGCGACTTGCCAACGGGATGCTCCCAAGGAGCGAGCGGCCTCTTCCAGTTGTGGATCCATCGCACTTGCTGCTGCGGTATAAGTCGCAATCGCTCGCGGAAGCGAAAAATACAAGTAGCCCAGAAATAAACCGCTCAATCCATACGCAAACGTTGACCGACCCATTCCCAACCATTCGGTGAGATCAGCTACAAGGCCCTGGCGACCGCCTAGCAAGATAATAAAGAAACCAATAATGACGCCGGGAAAAGACAACGGCAATGTCAACAACGACAAAAGAACGTGCTTACCGATAAAGTTTTGTCGAGCAAAGGTGATTCCCACTAAACCACCTATCAAGAGCGTGACTAAAGTGATCAGCACAGATAAACCTAGGGTGTTCAGTAGACTCTGCAGATAACGACCATCCGTCAGAACGACGAAATAGGTAGACCAGCCTTTTGTTGCCGGTAGCGCGAGCAGTCTTACAACCGGCAACAGCCAGAAGGCGGCAAAAAATACCGCTGCAGGCGCCACACAGACGCCCAGCAGACGGGATTGAGTCATGATGCGTGTCACGATTGCTTTACTTGACGTCTTTCAGATAACGATCTGAAAACGCTTTCTGGACTTCAGCCATCTTGCCGTAATCCACACTTTTTGCGCGAGCATATTCGCTGGCTGGCAAAAAGCGATCCTGAACATCCTTAGGCATTGTTATGGAACGCACGGGACGCAGATAGGCATTTGCCCAAATCGCCTGCCCCTCATCGGACAAGACAAAGTCCAGAACTTTGTGGGCATTGTCCTTGTGCGGAGCATTCGCGACCTGACTCATGACATAGGGCACTACGACCGTACCTTCAGCCGGAATCACGAACTGCACGTTTGCCTTATCCTTGTATTTGGCGCGATAGGCATTGAAATCGTAATCGAGCAGAATCGCGATTTCACCGGACAGCACTCGCGCATATGCGGTTTGCTTTGGCACAATCGGCTCGTTCTTTTGCAGCGCCTTGAAATAATCAATCCCAGGACCAAAATTATCCAGCGAACCACCAAGCGCCTGATTCACAGCAACTGCACCGACATAACCCACAAAAGCAGATGCAGGATCCAGATATCCGACCAACCCTTTGTATTCTGGTTTAAGCAGATCAGCCCAGGTCTTCGGCACGGGTTTACCTTTCAGCGCATCCACATTCACCATAAACCCCATCGTGCCTGAATGAATGGTGAACCAGTGACCTTGCGGATCTTTCAGACCTTCTGGGATATCGTCCCAGCCCTTTGGCTTGTATTCAGCAACCACACCATCTTTTTTAGCCTGAATAGCAAACGTTACACCCAGATAAGTCACATCCGCCACTGGACTACCTTTTTCAGCCACAAGCTGAGCCAGAGACTGTCCGGAGTTTTTATTGTCTGGCGGGACGGTCACGCCGGTCTTGGCTTTAATTGCTTTAATCTGACTTGCCCAGTCAGCCCACTCAGGCGGACAGTTGTAGCAAATCGCGGTTTGTGCAAATGCGCTTGTACCGGCGGCAAGGCCAACTGCTAGTACAGCTGCGCGAACTAACTGACTCAATGATGGACGCATATAAACTCCGAGGGCTGAGGTAGTGGCAAAGAGAATGTTCATGAATTAAAAGTAATCTGCTACACGCGCGACAATGCGGCACAAGATTCGCCTTTTCGAAACCCGTATGGCAATAAAAAACTGTCCGCAGGTTGGACCAGAACGCCTGCTGACAATGCACGCACCAGCAGATCTACACCAGCGCGACCGATATCAGTATTTGGTTGCGTGATTGTCGTTAGAACAGGCGTCAGATCTTCACCCAGAGCAATACCGTCAAAGCCGGTAATGCTGATATCTTCAGGCACACGCAACCCGGCAAGATGCGCGGCACGAATGCTTCGAATGGCAATCAAATCGTTCGAACAGACAAGCGCAGTAGGTCGATCACTCTGTTCAAGCAAAGACTGGATTTTTTGAACTGCTGTTTCAACAAATGGCACTTCCAGACACTGAGGTTCCTGTATGCCTTGTGCGCGCATGCCTTCACAAAATCCACGCTTGCGTTGCTGCGCACGATCCGAAGCGACCAATTGACCACTAATGAGCGTTATACGCCGGTGTCCAAGGTCAATAAGTCTGGCAACAATTTCATGCATCGCTCGTTCGCTGTCGACCGATATGCAAGGATGTTTTACCTGATAGTTATAGGCAAGAACATAGGGAAGTTTCGCCGCACGCAACCTTTTGAGTGCACTAGAGGTACTTGGATTGGAAACAACCAGTAGCATCCCTTCCACATTCGCGGCTAGCAATTGCTGAACAGCCCTTTCTTCTTGATCTAACCGATAATTCGTGGTCATTGGAAGAATAGAATAGCCTGCTGCACTGGCGGCCTGAGCGATCCCATCAAGGCATTCGGCAAAAACCGGGTTGAGTAGTGTCGGCAACACGACGCCGAGAACACGACTACGCTGCGTACGCAAACTTCGGGCACTTGCATTTGGCAAGTAACCCATTTTTTTTGCTAACCGAAGCACACGCGCTTTTGTATCGACATTAACCATGTCGGGCATGTTAAATACCCTGGACACCGTGGTCATTGATACATCTGCTCGTATCGCGAGTTCTTTAATGCTCACAATCAACCCTTATGAAAACGATTTCATTAGAAAGGGGAATTGTGAAACTATGATGACACTCATGAAATCAGCCCGCATTGCACGGGCTGATTTTTTGTCTAACTTTTCACCGCGTGATCATGATCGCAAGCATGATCATTGACTGATACATAACTCAAATCAGTCCAGCACCAACGCCTCGCGACGTATCACCTCACCCCACAGTGGCACTTCTTTATTGATCCGCTGAGCAAAACTGGCAGGATCCATCATCACTGGCTCACCGTTTAGCTTTAACGCTGCCATGGCTTTGCTGTCGCTGGTGATTTGTTTGGCCGCATCATATATTTTTTGCACAATCGGCTGTGGTGTGCCGACTGGTGCCAACAAACCCATCCAGAACGTGACTTCTGAATTTGCATAACCCGCTTCCGCCATTGTCGGAACCTCTGGCAATTGTGGCATGCGCTTTGCTGACGTCACCGCCAAAGGCTTGAGCTTGCCTGTCTGTATATGTGGAATCGCACTTTGCGTATCAAAAATTGCATCCAGCTCGCCGCTGATCACGGCAAGCTCGGCCTGTGACGCACTCTTGTAGGGTACATGCGTTGTCTTGACGCCCGTGCTGTTGCTCCACGATACAAAACTCAAATGTCCGATATTGCCCTGCCCCGCAGAACCATAGCTCAGCTTGTCAGGATTGCGCTTTGAATACGCGATCAAATCTTTCGCACTATTGACGCTATTCTTTTTGGCCCAGTCAGGATTGACGGTCAGAATGAACGGCGCCTCCAAAATCATAGAGATCGGCGCAAAATCAGAGGCCTTATAGGTAATCTGTTTGTATAGCTGCGGATTAATCGTGATGCTGCTTGAGTTCGTCACCAGCAACGTGTAGCCGTCCGGAGCGGCACGCGCCACTTCGCCGACACCGATCGAACCATTTGCACCTGGTTTGTTTTCAACAATCACCGTTTGACCAAGTGATTTAGATAACTGCTCTGCCATCAAGCGCGCGACCGTATCGGTCACCGACCCCGCAGGGAACCCCACCACGATACGAAGGGATTTGTTTGGAAAAGGCTTGGTCGCATTCTGGGCTTGCGCTGTAGGCAGTGCAAACAGCCCTAATGCGGCAACCAGGCCAAGCAGGCGTGATGCAAGTTTCATTTTTTTGTCTCCTTGAGGATCAAGTTTCTTCATATTATGTACAGATTTTGTTCCATACATTTTGTTTTGAACTTTGTTTTGAACTTCTTCTACTTTTGATTCATTTTTTACTTCCCACTTCATTCTTCAAACATCTGCTTCGACTGCACAAGCTGAACGGAGCCAACTAAGCTTTGGGTCGAGCCTGCGTCCCCGTCACTCCCTGCTGATCAAGCAACGTCAATTGCTCCTTCGGCAACCCCAGCACCTCATGCAACACCTGATGGGTATGCTGCCCGAGCGTCGGCGCGACCTGTCGGATCGGCATCGGCTGGTCCCTCAACCTGAAGTAGGTTGTACTGGAAATAAACTGTTCAACATAAGGACGCTTGAGCGTTCTCCAAAAGCCGCGTGCAAGCAAATGCGGATCAGCAAGCACTTGCGTCAAGGTCTGTACTGGCCCCGCAGCAATTCCCGCCTTCTGCAACATCGCAACTGCCTCGTCAACCCGTTGCTGTCTCATCCACGCTGCGATACCTGCATCCAGCTCCGTCTGGCGTCCAAGCCTGGCTTGTGCATCAGCTAAATTTGAATCGGCAAGCCAATCCTCGCGCTTCAATAACCGGCACAAGGCAACCCATTGCTGATCATCCACCACACTCAACACCAACCACGAATTCTTCTCCACACAAGGATAGCAACCATGGGGAGCGCGCATAGGATGATGATTACCTTGCCGTGGCGTCACACGACCACGGATGGATTGCTCGATCATATAGGGTGCCGTCAACGCCAGCATCCCTTCGACCTGCGACATATTAATCAGACGCCCTTCACCGGTAGCGCGTTGCACCAACAAGCCTAACAACATGGCGGCAGAAGCATTCAAACCGCCATTGGGATCACCATAGGCATAGGAGGTCATCGCGGGTGGGCCGTCAGGATGGCCGGTATATAAAGGCAAGCCGCTTGCCTGCTCAAGTGTCCCACCATACGCACGTGTGTTACTCCAAGCGTTGCCTAGGCCAAACGCGGGCATCGACAGCATCAATAAGCGCGGATTCACTTGGCTCAGCACCTTGTAGTCCAAGCCCAGCTTGGGTAGCACCTCTGCCGAATAATTTTCGATCACCGCATCAGCATGCTTGACCAGATCCAAAAATAACTGCTTGCCTTCCGGTTGCGTCAAATCCAGTGCGATGCCTGACTTGTTGCGATTCAGCAGATTGAAGTTGTTATTTTTTTCGTATAACTTTTCTTGATAAAACTGCTGGATGTAATTGGTGCCTCGCCACCAATCCGGATAGCTCGGGCTTTCGATCTTAATGACCTCGGCGCCCAGATCCGCCAATTTGCGTGAAGCAAACGGCCCTGCCCAGCCCATCGACAAATCCAGAACACGTAAACCTCTTAAGGGCAAAGCCTCTGTGGGTGCTGGTCGCAACTTCTGCATCCCGTCGCGCACCAGTCCCTCGTGCTTGTAATGCTCTGTATCCGCACCAAGCAAAGGCGCACGGCCACTAAGCAAAGGTCCGGCCTCGCCCAATCGCTGCGACAGCACTGGCCCTTCAAATTGCTTTGCGCCCAGCGTGACCGGCACAAAGGCATTGCGTTCACGATGGACTGCTTGTCGCAAGAGCTGTTGCATCGTCGGCACGATGACCGCAGGATGCTTTTGCTCGGTCAATAATTCAAACCAGGTTTGTGCCGTACGCGCTGGAAACGCAGCGATCAAGATCTCATCGATCAGATCAGCATGCTTCATGCGATCCGGACCAGTCGCAAAACGAGGATCAGGTCCCAACTCCGGTCGTCCGATCGCCTGACATAACCCTACCCACTGCGCCAGTGTGTTGGTAAATATTCCAATCCAGCCATCTTGTGTCGCATAGATACTGGCGGGATGGGTATTGCCAAAGCGGTTCACGCCAAGTCGTGGCGTGTGGCGCTTATCCTGCACCATGCCCGCTTCCATTTCAACAACACTGAAAATCGTTTCGTACACACTCAAGACATAGCGTCGACTACCGTCCTGACTGCCATACCAACCAGCCAACGCAACTGAAAACGCGGCGAGTCCGACTTGAATTCCTGCCTGCACATCGTGCGGCATGTGCGGCGGCCCCTCGATCGGCCCACTGCCGTGCACCGCACCTGACATAGCACGACAGACCGCCTCCGATCCCATGTAATCGCGATACGGCCCGCTCTCTCCAAACCAAGTGAGATCCACTTCAATCGGGGCATGCGTTGCCTCTGCGCTCTCGCCCTCAGAAGCGAGTGCTCTTGCAAGCACATCAACACCTTCCGTAAGCGCTCTGGCATCCAGCACCACATCACAGGTGCGTGCCAACTGACCGATCCATGCACGCTCTTGCTGTTTGGACAGATCTGCCGTGATGCTGCGTTTATTGGTATTCATCCACGCAAACAAAGCACTCTCTGGCTTAGCACCCTCTGAGGGTTGAACTAGTGGCGGCATGTTGCGCCAGGGGTCCCCCTGTAAGGACTCGACCTTCAGCACTTCTGCGCCAAAGTCGGCAAATATTTTGCCCGCGTAGGCAACCGCGGGGCCTTCACCTACTTCAAGTACACGCACACCTTTCAGTGCCAGCTTGGTCAATTCAGGAGGTTTCATCATCGCAAAAATCACCAAGCATCCACAAAGCCACGACGCGGCAAACTCGCACGATAGCCGGCAGCGACGATGCCATTGCTGAGCCACTGCCGCGTTTGCGCCGGATCGATCACCGCATCAATCTCAACCGC
>JACCDU011076424.1_pt1 | contig 17277 bp, 20 predicted proteins | sample 7446081 | NCBI WGS metagenome assembly JACCDU01 (sample SAMN15323447, study PRJNA562643) | freshwater metagenome | isolation source: river surface water | place: USA:Blue River Watershed | collected 2017-08-17
GACTTAAATAATATTAGAGTATCAGGTACTGGTTCAGAAATATTTAAACTATGGTTACACTATATTGGAAAGTATTTAATTAAAAACTATGGAGATATCTTTGTAGTTAATAGAGTTCATGACTCAGTGCTAATTGATTGTCCTGATGACCCAGCTATTTATATACCTGCAAGTTATGACTTAGCTTTATGTGCTCAAACTGCTTGGTTTGAAATAACAAAAAATGCACCATTAAAAGATGTTCCTATGCCAGTTGATGTTACTGTAGCATCAAATTGGGAGGATATGGAGTATGATAGAACAGAGTTAATTGACCATAAGTTAACTCTTGATAGTATGTTTATGTATGGTAAAAATTTAGAAGAGGAGTTATTATGTCTGAAACAGAAGTAAAACAAGATAAAGGTAAACTAAGGCTAGATTTATTGCCTTGGGACGCATTAGATGAAGTTGGTAAAGTACTAACTTATGGTGTTAATAAGTATCCAAAGCCTGAGGAAAACTGGAGAGTTAATAGTAGACCTGAAGATATTAAAAGATACAAGGCTGCACTATTAAGACACTTTAGTGCTTTAGAACAAGGTGAGTTAGTAGATCCAGAAAGTGGTGAGTTACATATGGCCCATATTGCAACTAATGCTTTATTTATTATTGCATTAGAAAAACAGTTTGACAAAGAACTATTAATGCTTTCAGGTACAGTAATGGAAAAACATATAAAGGCTTTTTATGAACAAAATTGAGTTTTGGTATGACTTTGAAACAACTGGTTTAAAGATTGAGGAAGGTGCTGCTGTTGTACAATTTTCATACCAAATTGTAGAAAATGGAGTTGTTAAGTTTGAGGGTAATGAGTTTATTAATCCACATTCATATCCAAGACCTATAAGTATTTCTGCTGAGGCACTAAGGATTAATGGTAGAAGTGAGTCTGAGTTTGAAAGTTTTAAAACACTTGAAACTGTATTTCTTGAACTACTAACACTTTTAAGTAAAAATTATCTAAAAAATAAATTAGTTTTAATTGGTTATAATAATAGTACATTTGATAAGTATTTTATTGAAGAGTGGTTTACACTATTTAATAGAAACTTTTGGCAGTACTTTAACTGGAAGCAAATTGATGTATTTGAGATGGTTAAGTTCTTACAACATATTGGTTTTATGGGCTCAACATATAATCAAAAACTACAAACAATAGCAGAACATTTAAAAGTAGTTGATGCTGATTATAACTGGCATGATTCACTAAATGATGTTAGAGCAACAAGATTAATATTTGAGAAGATTAAAGGAGCATTATTATGATGGAAAAAGCAAAAAGTACTTTAATGGATGAGACCTTAGCAGTTAAACAATTAACTAATCCTGACAAGATTTTACTTATGGATGCTGATACATTAGCTTATGCTGTATGTAGTGTTTGTGAGTATGGAGATGATGAAGCAGGTTATTCTATTGATATGGAATATGCACTTAAAACTGGTATTGAAAAAGCAGAACTAATTAGAATAGCTTCAGGTTGTGGTTCAGTTGAACTACATTTTACTAAAGGTAAAAACTTTAGATACACTGTTGACCCAAGCTATAAATCAAATAGAACTGATACAAGAACACCTTGTGGTTTAAGTGAATTAAAAGACCTTCTTACAAATGAGTTTCCTGGTTCAAGGATTCATACTATTATTGAGGCAGATGACTATGTTGTATGGGCAAAGAAATACTTTCCTGATAAATATATTTTAGGTGCTGTTGATAAAGATGTTATATATAGTGTTGAGGGTGAACATTATAACTATTACCAAAATGAAAAGTATAATATTAAGCCTTCATTTGTTACTACTGATAAAAAAGTAATAGTACCTTGGTTTTATATGCAACTTTTAATGGGGGATAATGGTGATGGTATTCAAGGTGTTCCTAAGTGTGGACCTGGTAAAGCATTTGATATATTAGCACCTGAACTAAAACTTGACTTTGAAACTGCAAAAGCAGACTATAAGTTGGAAAAAGGTAAAGCACCAAATGACTTGCTAAAACAAGTTATATTGGGTAAGGGTTTAATAGTTAAAATGTGCCAGGATAATATTACTATGTTTGAGAGAGCACTTAAAGGTTATACAGATGCAGGTTTAACTGAAACTGATTTAATTAGAACAGCAAGACTTGTTTCAATGCACCAATTAGATGAGAAAGGAGACTTAAGTTTATGGGTACAACCAAATTAACACCTTATGTTGAAGAAATATTAATTGATAATTTAATTAAAGAAATAGACAACTCATGTAAAAGATATAAGAAGATACTTGTAGCTGGTAGAGGTGGATTAAGTATAGCTCAAAAACTTGCTTATGCACTAAATATAGAAGAGATAACATTTAACCTTAGTGACCAGTTTGACTGTTTATTTGTAGATGATATTAGTTGTACTGGAGGAACACTAAGTATGATTGAGTGTGATACTGCTACATTAGTTTATAGAACAACATCAAAGGTTAAGCCTACCTTCTTTGCACTAGAAGTAAACAGTGCTAATTATATTAAATTTAGTTGGGAGAAATAAAATGGTTGAAAAATTTAAAGTTGGTGAGATAGTAGAAGTTAGACTACTTGAGGCAGGACCTTTTAAAGCTGAGATAGTTGAGTGTATATTTTATGCTCCTTTAATGTCTTATCAATATAGACTTGAAGGTTATACTGGTTGGTTTAATGAAGCAGAACTTTTTAGTTTAAAAAGCACTTTTGCTTCTGAAAGAGCTAAAACACTGGATAATAGTACAAGATATGGTAAGGATATTTTAGACAACTTTGATGTTGATACTGACCTTGTTTGTTGGCCTATAGATAATGAGTTTGACCAATTAGTGTCATTTGAGCATCCTGAGGTTATTGGTAGATGTCCAGTTAGTGGATATCCTGACACTTATAAATGTAAGGTTAGTTTTGTTACTGATAAATTAACTATGGAGTTAAAAGCATTTAAACTTTGGTTAAATAGCTATTACAATAAACAAATCTCACATGAGTATTTAGGTCAAGAGATATTTAGTGTATTTTGGAAGAAAACACAACCAAAATATTTAAAGGTTGAGTTATTTCCTGCACCCAGAGGTAATGTTACAACTGTTGTAACTTGTGAGAAGTATGATGATAATAAAAAAATTAATGGAGTTATAAATGCAAACTGAAAATGAATTTGAAATTGACCACGCTCACATGGTATTAGCATTAACTAAACCAGGAGAGGAAATTGTTGCTACTTTTACACCAAGTTCAGCACATATATTACATATGGCTGTTGGTGTTTCAGGTGAAGCAGGTGAACTATTAGATGCTATTAAAAAGAATGTTTTCTATAACAAACCATTAGATAGAGCTAATGTTATTGAAGAGTTAGGTGACCTTGAGTTTTATATGTCAGGCCTAAGACAAGGTTTAGGTATTACAAGAGATGAAGTATTAGAAGCAAATATCCAAAAGTTATTTAAGAGATACTCATCTGGTAAATATTCAGACAAACAAGCACAAGCTAGAGCAGACAAAAATGATTACAGTGAACCAACTGGAACAAGTGATATGGAAATTACAGCAACTGCAGCAGTTATTTATTCAGTAGCAAGTGATGATAATACAGGGGAATAAAATGGAAGCAACTAAACAGTTTAAATTTGAACTATCACATAGACTAGTTTCAAGTTATAGTAAAAAGTGTCAATCAATTCATGGACATAGTTATTTAGCAAGAATTGTTCTTGAAAGTGAACACTTAAATTGTGATGGAATGGTGTTAGACTTTGGTGAGGTTAAGGATAAACTAAATCATTTAATTGATGCTTGGGACCACTCATTTATGTTCTATTCACAAGACCCATTAGTTCATCATTATAAAGCAATGCTAAAGGTTGTTCCTTTAAGAATGATTGAGGTAGATTATAATCCAACTGCTGAGAATATGGCATACCATATTTTTAGAGCTTGTGTTAAATTAGGTCTACCAGTTAAAAGAGTTGAAATCCAAGAAACTGCCACTGGTTGGGCATCTTGTGATAGATTAAGGCCATTTGTTGGTGAGGATGTTACTTACTATAATATAGAAGAAATAAAAGTTCAAAAAGGTGGAAAAATAGATGCAATATAAAGTAGTTGAAATATTTACAAGTATTCAAGGTGAGGGCTCTCAAATGGGTACTCCTGCAACATTCATTAGACTATATGGGTGTAATTTAAAGTGTTCTTTTTGTGATGAACCTTTACATACTCAAACAAATTTAATAACATTATATACTGCTGAGGAACTATTAGCTAAGTGTGAAGCTTATCTTGTAGTTATTACTGGTGGTGAACCATCATTAAATGATATAAATCCTTTAATTAATGTTTTGCAGGATAAAGGTAATCATGTTGTTCAAGTTGAAACTAATGGTTTTAATATCATGAATATACTATCAGCAAATTTAAAAACTATTGCTCCTAAGTTAAATGTTAAGGTTAAATATCCTGAGAAATTTGATGAGTGTAAACTTTTAGTTTCAGCTGATATGGATATTGATGAGTTAGACAGAAAGATTGACTATTGGTTAAACTTGGATGTTGGTGTATATTTGCAACCAATAAATGGAATTAAAACAGTTAGTGAAGCTAATCTTAAGTTTGCAATAAACCAATGTATTAGAAAAGGTATTCCTTTAAGTCCACAATTACATAAACTATTAGGAGTTGAATAATGGAACCAATTAAAGCAATTCATATTGCACCAACTAAAAATATGCTTGAAGTTGATGCTAAGTATAATAAAGGCCTAAATATGCTATTAACACATTTAGTTCTTAATGATGAAGAGTATAGAACTACTGCACATATGCTACAAGGAACAAAGTACCTTGATAATAGTTTCTTTGAGTTAGGTTATTGCTTATCACCTAAGGCTATGATTGAAGCTGCAGAACTAATAAGACAAAATGGTGATATAATGGTTCTTATTTGTCCTGATGGTACACTTGATGGTCTGAAGGAGTTTAAAGCTCAGGGTTATAAAGTTATGACTATACCTAAATCACCAGCACAATTTAAGGATATGATGTATGATAACAGAATTGACTATGTTGGTGTTAGTGAAGAGCATTTAGCTTATAGACATTCACCAGGTGCAAGATATGAACTATTTAGAGACCATATTGATGCTATGATGCCTAAGAAAAAGATTCACTTATTAGGTGGAACAGACAGTATTTATGAGATTGGTATGTTACATCCTTTTAGAAATTATATTTATTCATGGGATAGTTCAACTGCAATATGGCAAGGTCACCTAGGTCATAAGATTAATGATGTTGTTAGAAAAGACACCACAAGTGTTGATTTTACAGTTAGAGTTAATCTTAATAAACCTGAGGTAGTAAATAATATTAGATTTATTGAGAAACTTTTAAAAGGAGTTGAGTATGAAAGATAGTGTATTAATTTATAGTGGTGGTATGGATAGTACCACACTACTTCATGTACATAAAGATAGTATAGCATTAGCAGTTAGTTTTGATTATGGTTCAAATCATAATGATAAGGAGTTTGAGTATGCTAAATACCATACTGAGTTATTAGGTATTGAACATATAAGAATTGACTTAAAAGAAACTATGAAGTATTTTAAGTCAGGTTTATTAGAAGGTGCAGAAGCTATTCCAGAAGGACACTATGCAGATGAGAATATGGCTAAGACAGTTGTTCCATTTAGAAATGGAATTATGTTAAGTATTGCTGCAGGAATAGCTGAGTCAAGAGGACTAAAGTTTATTTATATTGCTAATCATTTTGGTGATTTTGCACAGTATCCTGATTGTAGACAAATCTTTATAGAAAATATGGCTCGTGCAATTAGAGAAGGAACTAGTGGAAATGGTATAGGTCTTATTGCTCCTTTTACTAATGTTACAAAAGAAGACATAGCTTTATTAGGTAAAGTTCATAATATTGATTACTCAAAAACCTGGTCATGCTATAAGGCTGATGCTGATATTCATTGTGGAAAGTGTGGTACTTGTGTTGAAAGAATTTGGTCACTAAGAAACTTTAATGACCCAACAATTTATGCAGATAAAGAATTTGCAGTTAAAGTTTTAAAGGCGGCAGGAGAATGGTAAGAGAAATAGATGCAGTTATAGCTGTTAGAACTATTCTTGAGTATATAGGTGAGGACCCTGATAGAGAAGGTCTTCAAGATACACCAAAAAGATTTCTCAAAGCTTGGAAAAACTATTGGGGTTCAGGTTATAAATTAGATCCTAAAGATGTAATGAAAGTGTTTGAGGATGGAGCAGCTAATTATGATGAGATGGTATTAGTTAAGGATATTAAACTATATAGTCATTGTGAGCATCATATTGCACCAATTATTGGTGTAGCTCATGTTGCATATATTCCAAATGGTAAAATTATTGGTTTGTCTAAAATTGCTAGATTAGTTGAAGTGTTTGCTAGAAGATTACAAGTTCAAGAAAGACTTACAACTCAAATAGCTGAGGCATTAATGAGTGAGTTACAACCATTAGGTGTTGCAGTTGTTATTGAGGCAGAGCATTTATGTATGTCTAGTAGAGGTATTGAGAAACAAGGCTCAAAAACTGTTACATCAAAACTATTAGGTTGTTTTAAAGAAGAATTTGAAACAAGAGCAGAGTTTATGAGGTTAATAAAATGAGTTTAGAGGCAGGAATAATTAAACTTAGTTTACCTGCCTATATAAAAATACTTGAATCAAAAAAGTGGAACAGAACACAAATAGGTAAATCTATAGGTGTTACTCCATTTCAAGTATATTTATATGGTAAAGGAACAACTAAGCAACCAAAAGCAGAAATATGTATGAATATATTTAATGGAACTAAAATTGAGGGTAAGTCAGTTTTACTAGACTTATATGAGTCATATGAAGAATTAGAAAACCACTACAATAGAGAGGTAAATAGTGTTTTTTGAACCACAGAAGGGTAAAGCCTTTGATAAGCTGCCTATTAAAGACACAGAAGAGTTTGATAGTAAAGTATGGACTGTCTCAACTAAGTTTGATGGAAACCAAATATTTATTTGTAAGAAAAATAGTAAAATTAGATGGTTTACATCAGATTGGAAAGAATTTAGTATACCTGAGTTAGACTCTGTTTTACTTAGAAATAAACAGGACTTTATTATTAAGGCAGAGTTTATGTATAATTGTAAAGGTATGTTAGGTGATAGAAGAAAGTCAGCTATACTTACTACACTAAGGACTTGTTTTAAGAAAGGTATTAAAAATCCAGCAACTTTTAAAAGTGAGTTATGTAATATCAAAGCATTTGATGTTATTGCTTATAGTGAGATGGATTTTATGCTAACAAAATTAGTTTATATAGATAGGCTTTATGTATTAGCACTATTAAATTTACCTGATGAAATAACTAAGATTGCTACAAGACAACTAAATGGTAAACAAGCAAAATTATTTGCCAAACAATTAGTTAATGAAGGCTGGGAAGGTTGTATGTGTGTTGATGGTAATTCAGAATACCAAATAGGCAAAAGAGTTAATTATAGTGTTAAACTAAAGTATAGAAAAACTGCTGATTTACTTTGTATTGATGTATTACCTGGTGAAGGTAAGTATGCTGGTCAACTTGGGTCACTTGTATTACAAGATTCAGAAGGTAGAATTGTAGCAGTAGGTAGTGGTTTGGATGATTTGGATAGACTAACAAAAGACAGTTATTTTATTGGTAAAATTATTGAGATTGAGTATGAACAAATAATGGATACTTATATTCAACCAGTATTTGTTTGTGTTAGATATGATAAAGTAAAAGGAGAATAGTATGTCAGAACAACAAATACAAAGAAAGATTATTGAGTTAGTTGAGGCAAGAGGTGGATATGTTGTTAAGGTTATTACTGCTAGTAGGGCAGGTATTCCTGATTTACTAGTTTGTTTTAATGGACACTTTATAGGTTTAGAAGTTAAACTACCAACAACAAGAACTAATGTTAGCCCATTACAAAAGTATAATTTAAAGAAAATTATTGAATGTGGTGGTAAATCAGCTGTTGTTTGGTCACCTGAGCAAGTAGATGAAATATTGGCCTTATTATGAGACCTAATGAAATAACAGACCAAGTTGTTATAGAAATGAAGGAGTTTATTTCTAAGTATGGTATGAGACCAAGAGTATGCTTACTGCCTAGAAAGTACTATAAAAAGTTACTTTTAAACTTAGCTATGGAGGAGTATAAACAATATACTCATGAAACAGAAGCTAGTGAAAAAATTTGTGGTTTAGACTTAATAGTAACTGAAAGTAATAGTATAAAGGTAGGTATAGTATGACTCCCTTTCAACACCAAATTGAAAAAGCAGAAGAATGCTGGTATCATTTAAAAACTAAAGGTTATGTTTATTTAGCAGGTAAGCCTAGAAGTGGTAAAACACTAACTGCTATTTTAATTGCTGAGAAGAGTACACTAATAAATAGTGTACTTGTTCTAACAAAGAAGGCTGCACTTGGTGGTTGGGAAAAGTTTACAACCAATAGTGAGTTAAACTTAAAACATAGATACACTGTAACTAACTATGAGCAAGCACATAAACTAAGCTCTAAAGACTATCAACTAGTTATTATAGATGAAAGTCATAACCTAGGAACATTAGGTAAACCAAGTTTAAGGATAAAAACTATTCAAAAACTTTGTAGAGATTTACCACATATTCACCTTAGTGGTACAGCAATAGTTGAGTCACCTAATGGTATTTACCATCAGATGGCTATATCAAAATTTACACCTTTTACACATAAAAACTTTTATGACTTCTTTAGAGAATATGGAATGCCTTATTATATAAAGGCAGGAGGTAGAGAAATAACTCAATATGATAAATGTGATTTAAACAAATTAATGCCTATTATTAATGATTTTACAGTGTATATGACTCAAGAAGATGCAGGTATTAGCAAAGATCTACAAGCAGTTGATAAATTACATTACATTGAATTAAATGATAATACAAAGGAATTATACAATAAGTTGCAAGAGGATAATATAGTTGAAGTATGGAATAATATGTTTAATACTTATGGTGAGCCTATACTAAAACCTCAACTGGTGTGTGATACAACTATGAAGTTAAGAACATCATTACATATGCTGGAAAGTGGTGTTGCTAAAATTGGTGATGAGTATATTGATTTAGGTAATAATGAAAAAATTGAGTATATACTAAGTAATTTTGGTGATAAAGAAACAACTGGTATAATGTGCCATTTTATTGGAGAACAACTAAAGTTAAAGTTAAAGTTTAAAAATGCTAAAGTCTATTCTAGTAATGCTCATGCAGAAGGTGTTGATTTATCACATCTTGAAAACTTTATTATTCTTAGTAGTGACTATAGTGGTAGTAAATTTATTCAAAGAAGAGACAGAATAGTTAATGTTAATGGTTCTAACACTTTAATAGTACATCATATATTAGTTAAAAAAGCTATTAGTGAGCAAGTGTATAAAAGAGTTAGTAAAAAAGAAGACTTTAATAATAGTACTTATGAGATGGAGAGCCTTTAAGCTCTCCTTTCAGGTATGTTAATATTATACTTAGTTGAGTAGTTATAAATTATAGACTTTTCATCATCTTTATCAAAACTGTCAGGTAAATTTGCAGCCATATTTTTAATATCTTCTTTAGTATAATTTCCTTTTAAAACTCTAACACCTCCAGTTGTACCTAAATTATGTAAAACAAACATATTTTCTTTTGTAACTGGAATATCAAACTTCTTAAGTCTTGACTCATACTTTGGTATTAATTGGTCCATTACCTTTTCTTGATTGTTAGGATTTTTAAGGTATGCTTTTGATATACCTAATTCCTTCATCATAACTGGATGAATTTGATACTTACCATATGCTCCACTTGAGTTCTCAGCATTATAATCACCACCTGACTCAATTTTTGAAAAGTAGTTTTTAATTTCATGTGAAGTATTTGCCTCAGCATCTTTTCCATCAAACATAACTAATACTGGTGTAATACCAAACATTGTTCTAGGACTATGCTCTTTCATAAATCTAACTAAATCTTTAACAGCACCTGGAGTTAAACTTAAGTCATTTCTACCTTGTAATTTTGTAGCTAATACTCTATTTAATTTGTCCTCAGGCATTGTTTTAAGGTTTACATTTTGTAGACTCAGTTTGTCTTTAACCAATCCATTAATTAAGTTTTTATTAAATTGTTTTAAATTTTCTTTTGTTAGGGGTTTAGTAAATCTTGAACTAGTTAATCCTTCAGGTTTATATCCATATTGATTACCTCTAATTTTTATAAAGCCTACATTATCCCAGCCTTTTTCATTAGCATACCTTAGCATGTTTAAACCATTCCTAAATGGATTAGCATTAGTTAACATTGTATCAGGTGAGTAAGTACCACCTTTTGATTTTATGTAATCCCAACCTGCTCTTTGTAATGGGTAAGCTACACTTCCTCCTTTTGGAAGTTCTGTAGAATCAAAACCATACTCATTAGGACCTTTATTATAAACATTAAATTTAATATCATGCTTATCTCCCTTTAAAGTAATATCTAGTCCTCTACTATGTTCTGTAACATTAACATCTTGAATAGTTGTATCAATAGGATTTCCTCTTCTTGTACCAACTATATTTCTACCTATTTGGTCTTGTAAGGAGTTCTTTAAACTATCAATAGGTAATTCAGTAGGTTTAGGTGTAATTTGCTCAAGTGTTTTTGCTTCTTCAAAACCAAGTGTTTTATATATTGAAGCAGAAGTATCACTTAACTTTGATAGTTTAGTATTTCCATCAATATATTCAACTTTATAAACATCACCATCTTTAACTGCAAAATTAACATGAGTTCCATCATCTAAAGGTCTACTTCCAACTTGGAATCCTTCCTTTTGTAACTCTACTATATTTTCATCATAAGTTCTAAGTTGCTCAGGTTTACCTGCTAGCATATTAGTTACATATTCACTATTGCCTTCAACTGGTTTAGCTTTTTCTAAACTTGCTTTTTGAAGTGCTTCATCAACTGAGGTACCAGTTTGTTCACTAGCTACAACAGCCTCATCAATTCTTGAATTAGTATCTTTAGCTGTAACTTTTGCTTTTGAACTAACTTCTGCTTCAGAATGAGCTCTACTATTAGCAGTCATTAGATTATCAATAGTTGGTTCAATATCATCAATATTGTTTGGTACTAAGTCATCAGCAAGTTTTTGAAATACACCTAATCTGTACTCATCAGGAATAGATTTATTTTTTGCTAACCCAGTCAAAGTTTCAGTAAAACTTGTACCTTGTTTAATTGACTTAACTATTTCATCTTGAATTCTTAAGTTTTCTGCTCTTGTTCTATTATAAATTGGTGCAGCAACATCTCTAATCTTATTTGATACTTGAGTAAGGAAAAACATTAACCCACCTTGAGCTTCATCAACACCCCTAGGTAAAGCAGCATTAGTTAGTTGTTTATCATACTTAAACTTCTTTTCAAACTCTTTAGCAATATTAGTTGCTATGGTAACCTCATCAGATTTTAAACCAGCTTTTTTTGACTCAACTAATACTTTTGACCAATCAACACCTATATCTTTATTTGAGTTTTTAGTAATAATTTCACTAAACTGTTTATTATTAACTACTCTAGCATACTCTGCTGTAGTATCAGAAACCAGTTTATTAACCTCAGGAGGCAAAGTAGTTTCAATAAAATTATCTAGTTTACTTTTAATAGTATCTAACTCCCTTAGTTCTCTTGAACCTCTTGAAGCCTTTCTTATTAACTCATTAATACCTTTTCTCATATTTAAGGCTTGAGAAGCACTTAGTGTTGGTTCTGATGTGTCAGCTTTTATCTGCCTAACAATTTGACTAGCTTTACTTGTACCTTCTAGTCCATAAATATTAGACACATAGTCAAGACTAGACTTTAAAGGCTCTGTACTAAATTGACCTGGTGAGGCTTCCTCAACAGTTTTTAGCATTTCTGACCATTTAGCTTGTGCTGCACCAACATCACTATTTCCTGATGTTATAGACTGAACTATTTGTTGTCTATCCTTTAAAGTATTATTAAGTTTTGCTGCTAACTCAGAGTCATTTTTAGCATTAACTATTGCTTTCTTAATATTATCTAAACCCATTTGACCTTCAGCCATATTAGCTAAAGCATATGCTTGGTGTTCCTCAGGTATTGAAGATACTAGGTTTATAATCTCATTAGACTTTGCTATTGCTTCTTCCTCAGGTAAACCAGCAACAATTCTATTAACTAAATACTCAGTTCCTTTAGATATAGAACCTAGCCTACTATTAAGTTGACCAATTATATCTATTTCAACTTGTTTTAAGACACCAGTACCTATTAGTTTTCCAGTAGGCATAACAGTTTCAAGAGTTACATCAACTAATGGTTTTTCAGTAACATCATTCATACCTATTGTTTTGCCTTCATAGGTTTTAACTGGAACTCCATGAGTTGCAGAATAGTCTGTTGCTTCCTTAACATCTGTACTAACTTCTCCTGATGTTGCAATACTAAGTCTCATTGCATCTCTTAAAGCTTGGTCTCTTTGAGCTGGGTCTTTAATTAATTTAGCATCAGCTATGGCTTTGTCTTTAATTGACTTTTCCTGAGTCATTTGTTGTTCAAGTTTACCAGTTATAGGCTCTTGAACTTTAGGCTGATTACCAGCTAATCTTAATAACTCCTCATCAGATAATGATGAAATAGACTGTTGAGGAGAAGCTAGTTTTAATAGCTCCTCATCAGATAGTTGACTAATATCCACTTGTTCCCTCCCTTGTATTTTGAGGTAAGCCCATTGACTCACTTCTTGGTTGCTGTTGAGCTCCATTTTGTGGACCACCATTGCCTAAATTTTGTTGCATTTGAGGCTGAGGTGTTAACATTGCTGCAGTTTGTTCTAATATTGTACTAATATCTAAACTATGTTTTGACTTCATAGACTTAACAGATAAGCTTGCTGCTTTCATATAACCAGCTGGATTAACTGTCATTAGTGCATTACCTATTGCACCACTCAACATAGTTTCTAGCATAAGTTGATTTTTCTCATCCTCATCATTATAAGCACTAGTTTCAATTTCAATATCAACATCAGTAAATGTAAACTCACTTCTCATATCATTAATAGGTGACATAAGTATGCTTCCATACTCATTTTTCTCAGGTTCACCAGTTTCAGGATTTAATACTTCATCATATACTGGTGCTGGACCCATTCCTCTATCAATCATTAAAGGCTTGTTAATTTCAATCCATCTATCACCAACAGTTTCATCAGCTATTCTTAGTATTTGATTTGCAGTATAGTACTGTTTAATTAAGTTTACTAAGTCTTCACCAATTAATTGGTACAACACTTCAAGTTTAGTAGTTATATATCTTAATGCTGTAATACTTGCATTTTGTTGAAGTTTAACTTTTCTACCACTATCACTAGCAAAGGCCATTCCAAGGAAACTATCATTTATTCCTAATACTCTTTGAATTCTATCAAATGCTTTGTCTATAATAGTATATTGTTGAAGTATGTCAGTTGATAAATTCTCAATTTTAATACCTGCAAGATTTACAACTGATGTAACTCTATTTACTCTGTTAAATGACTGTTTAAACTCATCAAGGTCTCTAACTGCACCTTCTTGTACAAAAGCTTTATCAGAATTAACCATTAGTTGTATTTGAATAACAGCTTGATTTATAGCTTTTTGGGACTCTGTAACCTCATTAAAGATTCCATAATACTCAGCTTTTGCACTATCACTTAACTTAACTACTCTGTATGGATTAACCTTTTCTTTATAAGTTACTTTAACCTTTTTAAGTATTGTTTCACCACACCAATGACAACTCCACAACTCACCCTTATCATCAGCAATAATAGTATGCACTACTAAATAGTTATCAAACACTTTATAAGTACCTTGAAATAGTTCATTATATGAGTATTCAAATTCTGACTCATCTGTATCTAAGTGGTTAAAGTTAGAATCTAACTCCTCAGTTTTTGCTTTACCAAATAGCTTAATAACTGACTCCTTAGGTAACCACTTCCATCTATGAATCCACCTACCATCTCTATAGTCACTTCTTGAACTCATAGGATCTAAAACTATTTGATATGAAGGTACATGCTCAATAATAATCTCATAAATAGGCCTACCCCAGTTATCTCTTTTATCAGTTTTAATTACATCTGTATAACAGCAAAATAAACCACTAAGAAAACCATCTGATTTAATTTTGTCACCTTCATTACTAAAACTATTTTTCCTTAAAATGTAGTATACAGTATCATTTAGTAAACTAGCTACATCAATATCATTGTATTGTACTGGCTTAGTTTTAATAGAGTTAATAACAGTTGAGTAATAACCTACTAATTGTCTTGTAAATAACTTAATTATATTAAAGGTTTCTTTAGGTTGACCTCTTTCTTCTAAAACAAATAAGTCCTCATCAGTATATTGTCTATTATGAAAGAAATCATCTACTTCATTAGCTTTTTGTCTACTTTCAAAGTAGGCATTATATCCTAGTTTGAAAGTATCTTTTAATAGTTCAATGTCTATTTTCATTTAAGACCTCTTCTTTTAAGTTCTGCTTCAATTTCATCTGGAGTAAACTGCTTAGTAACAGTAGTTGATTGAGGCTTAGTTAACTTACCACTTAATTCTTTATCATAGTTATATTTAAGGTTTAATATACTACCTTTAGCTAGAGGATATTTTGAATCAAGAGAAGTTTTAAATTTCTCATCACCCACAGTAACAAACTCAGAAATTGCTGATTTTAATGTCTGAATATTACTAAACTGTCCTCCAGTTAAAACATCCTTTAACCTTGCAAATTCAGCATCAGATGCAGCTGTACCTGACATACTTTTAATATAATCTGCTAAATATGAACCAAGTCTTGTATTAAACTTAACAGTTTGAAGAACTTTTGCTTTCTCTTCAGGTTTCATACTATCAAAACTTTTATCACTAAATATTTTAAACATTTCTTGGAAACCAGTATCAGCTATACCTCTGTTTAATTCCTCATTGTCTAATTTATTTACAGAATCAACTAACTTATAGCCTTGTTTTAATGTAACATACTCATCAGTTAATGTTTTAACAGTAGCTTTATCACCATGGTCACCAGTTAGTGCTTCACCTGCAGTAACAGTTTTAACCTCATCTAAACTAACTTGTTTATCTGATAGACCATCTAAGTACTTACTTGTTATATTTAAAGTTTCATTTAAAGTCTTTCTTTTTTCATCACCCTCAGTAGTTGCTAGGGCTTTAAAATATTTTTTTTGACTTAACTCTAAAGGTGTAAGTTCTGACTCAGGCTTTGTATCAAGTTCAGCTAATTTAACTACTGCTTGAGTCTGAGTTTTTATATCAGAACCATCACTGCTTGTCTTTGGAGGTTTTCCAAACTCTTTCATAGATAAAGGTACTTGTCCTTTACCTATCATATCCTCAACATATGCTAAGTAGTTTTCTGTTTCTGTACCACTTATAGCAGTTTTATTAACTTCTTGCTGTAGTCTTAGACCTTCAACTTTAGTTTTATAATCCTTAATTAAATTGTCTTGTGCTCTTTCTAAGTATCCAAACTTACCATACTCAGTAAATAAATCACCTATTTGTTGTGTTCCATCTGCTTTATTAAATACAACTGGCCTAACAAACTCTTCTTCCTTATAGCCTAACTGAGCTAATTTCTCAGGACTAAAGTCCTTAATATTTTGAACACTTGTATAACCACTTTGAGTCATTGCATTTTTAAGTAAAGGATTATCCTTAATAGCTAAGTTTAAGTACTTAGTATCACCAGTTGCTTCAAATGAGTCAAATGCACCATAGGCAGCAACCTTAGCATTATTTTGCTCCATCTGTAATACTTTATCTTTTAGTATTTTGTTTTGTTCTTCTGCATTTGACAGATTTATATTACTAATTCTTCTTTGTTGCTCTTGTTGTTGAGCTATCATTTGTAACTCAGTTCTTTTATCAAAGGCTTGACCAACTTTTTCAAGACCTTGGTTTATACCCATTGCTATTCCATATTCTCCAGCCATTACCACCATCCTCCTGTCATATTAGCTACTGTGCTTCCACCTGAGCCTGAATTTGTTCCTAATGAGTTAATTAAAGCTTGATTTGATTGATAGTTCATATAAGTATTAATACCTGAACCAATAGAACTACCAATACCACTATAGGCTTGTGCTGCCTGATTAGCATATACATTTGATTGGTTTATACCAGTTGTATATCTATTTCCATACATATTTGCTTGGTTTCCATAGGCATTACTAATTCCACTTATAAGTGAACTTTGTTGTCCTAATCCACCTGATAAGAAACTTTGTTGTTGTTGAGCAGCTAACATAGGTGCCTGAGATTGAATCTGTGCTTTACCCAGCATTCTAGCAGACTCTAGTTGACTAAGTCCTGAGACTGTTGCACCACTATCGGTTATACCCCTTTTAGCTAATGCTGTGTCTAAGTTTTGTCTACTCTGGGCATAACTAGTTTGTAATGCTTGGATACCTTGGGAGGCAATTGAATCACTACTAATGTTTTGGTAGTAGTTACTTAAATTTTCTTGGATAGGCCCAAAAATACTTTCCCAGTTTGCATATTGTTCTTTTTGAAATGCTAACTGTTCCATACTAACTTCATATTGAAGTTGTGCTGCTGCATCTGCAGATGCTAGTGCTGCAGATGATGATTTACTAGCTTTACTAGATGCTGTTATACTTGCACCAGCACCTATTGCCGCTGCACCAACTATTGCTGCTCCACTCATTTTTAAACTCCTGTTATATTTATTAAATTAACTGAATCAGAACATCTAGACATAAGTCTTTCATACTCTGCTGTCATTTCCATTTCTGCTTCCTCTACTGTTTTAGCATTAGTTTTAAATAGTAGTGTAGCATAACTATCTTCCATAGCATATACAACTTGCTTTCTGTTACCTAATGTGGTTAGTACATTATACCCATCTATATGCTTAACTTCCTCACCAATATAAACTGCCATTTTACCACTAAGTACTAATGTTGTAGGCACTTGAATTATTACTCCTGCAACAACACTTCCTTTGGGCATAAATAAGGTTCTACTATAAATACCTGAGTGTAGTGTATGTTGAGTAATACACTTTATTCTATCCAAAGTTTTAATATGCTCTTCAGCCTTTGA
>JACCDU010032144.1_pt1 | contig 17266 bp, 18 predicted proteins | sample 7446081 | NCBI WGS metagenome assembly JACCDU01 (sample SAMN15323447, study PRJNA562643) | freshwater metagenome | isolation source: river surface water | place: USA:Blue River Watershed | collected 2017-08-17
CATCGTTTTAATATCTGCAAAATGCCCCGTCAGACGGGTAAATCAACGACTTGTGTTTCATATTTGTTACATTATGCCGTATTCAACGATAATGTGAATATAGCTATTCTGGCAAACAAAGCATCAACTGCAAGAGATCTTCTTCAAAGATTACAACTTGCTTATGAAAATTTACCAAAATGGATGCAACAAGGTATTGTATCTTGGAACAAAGGATCATTAGAGTTAGAAAATGGTTCAAAAATTATTGCCGCTTCTACTAGCGCCTCTGCCGTGCGCGGTGGATCTTACAATATTATATTCCTGGACGAATTTGCGTTTATTCCTAACCATATTGCTGACGACTTCTTCGCTTCTGTTTATCCTACCATTTCTTCTGGTACATCAACAAAGGTAATTATTGTATCTACACCTCGCGGTATGAATCATTTCTACCGTATGTGGCATGATGCGGAGAGAAGTAAAAACGAATATGTACCTACAGATGTTCACTGGACTGAAGTTCCAGGTAGAGATGAAAAATGGAAAGAACAAACAATTGCAAATACCAGTGAACAACAATTCAAAGTTGAATTTGAATGTGAATTTTTAGGATCAGTTGGAACGCTAATCAATCCATCTAAATTAAAAAATTTAGTTTATGATGATCCAATTAAGAGAAGTGATGCTGGGTTAGATGTTTACGAAGAACCAAAAGAAGAACATAATTATTTAATTACTGTAGACGTTTCTAGAGGTATAGGTAATGATTATTCTGCATTTATAGTTTTTGATATTACTAATTTTCCCTATAAAATATCAGCAAAATACAAAAATAATGAAATTAAACCAATGCTTTTTCCTAGCATAGTTGAAAAAGTCGCAAAGGGATATAATAATGCTTGGGTATTGGTTGAAGTCAACGATATTGGAGATCAGGTTGCAAATATTCTTCATTTTGATTTGGAATATGACAATATGCTTATGTGTTCTATGAGAGGTAGAGCAGGGCAAATTGTCGGATCTGGATTTAGTGGCAAAAAATCCCAAATGGGAGTAAGAATGACTGCCGCAGTAAAAAAATTAGGTTGTTCTAATCTTAAATTATTGGTTGAAGATGATAAACTAATTACTAATGACTATGATATTATTTCAGAACTAACGACATTCATTCAAAAACACAATTCATTTGAAGCAGAAGAAGGATGTAATGATGACTTAGCAATGTGTTTAGTAATATTTGCTTGGTTAGTTGCTCAAGATTATTTTAAGGAAATGACGGACAATGATGTTCGCAAAAGAATTTATGAGGAGCAAAAAAATCAAATTGAACAAGATATGTCACCATTTGGATTTATTTCTGATGGACTAGAAGACTTTGGAGTAACTGTAGATGAAGAAACTGGAGATAGATGGATTTTATCAAATTCTAAGTATGAAAATAATACATTGGAAGTCTGGAATTTGGATGAATATGGTGATCGCTCATATATGTGGGAATATAGATAGAACAAAGGGTTAGGAATTTATAAATACTTTTAGAATAATTCTGGACTTGTAGGAGAATAAAGATGCCGCTAAATTTAGCATCTCCTGGAATTGTAGTAAAGGAAATTGATTTAACACTAGGAAGAGTATCCCCATCATCAAATAAAATTGGAGCACTTGTTGCTCCTTTTGCCAAGGGACCTGTAAATCTTCCAACTTTGGTGGAAAATGAAAATGATTTATTAACTATTTTTGGAAAACCATATGCAGTTGATAAACATTATGAACATTGGATGACTGCATCATCATACTTGGCGTATGGCGGTTCAATGAGAATTGTAAGATCCAATGGAAATCAACTGACTAATGGATTTGTAGGAACAGTTGTAGGAACAGCAACTAGTGTTAAAATTGATAGTTTAGATCATTATAACGCATTAGGTTATGATGAAACTACATTGACTGGAGTTGTAGTTGCAGCTAAAAATCCTGGATCTTGGTCAAATGGAATTGGTGTTGCAATTATTGACTCTAAAGCAGACCAAATTTTAACAGGAATTACAACAACTTCTATTCAAGTTGGATACGGTATTACTCAATCATTAAGTGGAAGAGTTAATCCAGGATCTGGGACAACATCAGTTTTAGATGGATATCTAAAAGGAATAGTTACAGGTGTAGGTGCTAGCAAAATTGAGGTTAAGATTTTAAGTTCAGTTTCTGCAGGAGGAACTGAAACACAAGTAGATTATCAGCAAAGTGGTGTTTATTCATTCTCTTTAACTGGATCTGTTGCAATTCACACAAATGGTCAACAATCACCTTTTGCAACAACTTCATATACATCAACACTTGACTGGTTTGATCAACAGACTATTGGATTAACAACTTCAAGTTCTATCGCATGGAATTCTATTGCTCCTAGACCTGGTACTTCATCATATGCTTCTAGTAGAAATTCAAGATTTGATGAAGTCCACGTAGTTGTAATTGATACAAATGGATCAATCAGTGGAAATGCTGGTACTATTCTCGAAAAACACTTAAGTCTATCAAAAGCATCTGATGCAGTATTTTCTGTTGGAAGTTCTTCATACTGGAGAAAATATCTGGCAAATAATTCAGAATATATCTTTGGATTAAATTCTCCTACAGGAATTGTAACGACTGGTTTTTCATCCGGATTTAATCTTGCATCTGATGTTGGTTGGGATCAAGAGACTGATGGAGTTATTTTTGCAGCGACAGGTGCTTCAACAAATAGTCTAAGTGGTGGAAAAGATTACGGTGGAGGATCGAATATTGATTCTGCAAATTCATTAACTGCTTCCCTATCAACTCTTTCTGCGGGTTATGATCTATTTGAATCTACTGAAGATTATGTTGTAGATTTTATTTTAATGGGATCTGCAGCATATTCAAAAGAAACTGCTCAGGCACTTGCAAATAAACTCATCTCTCTAGCAGAACTAAGGAAAGATTCAATTGCTTTCATTTCACCATATAGAGGATCTACATTAACCGATACATCATCCCAAAGTTCAGTTTCTATAAATTCTTCAGAAACTATTACTGAAAATATAATTTCGTTCTATTCTTCAGTTGCATCTTCTTCTTATGCAGTTTTTGATAGTGGATATAAGTACATGTATGATAGATTTGCAGATACTTTTAGATATGTTCCTTTAAATGGAGACATTGCTGGTCTTTGTGCTCGTAATGATATTAATAATTTCCCATGGTACTCTCCTGCAGGAACAACAAGAGGTGCAATTTTAAATGCAGTTAAGTTGGCATACAATCCAACAAAATCTCAAAGAGATAGACTTTATTCAAATAGAGTTAATTCAGTAATTTTCTCTCCTGGATCAGGTATTATCCTGTTTGGAGACAAAACTGGTCTTGCTAAAGCATCTGCGTTTGATAGAATTAATGTTCGTCGCCTTTTTGTCTATCTTGAAAATGCAATTTCTCAGGCAGCGAGAGATGCATTATTTGAATTTAATGATGAGATTACAAGAACAAATTTTGTAAATACTATTGAACCATTCCTCCGCGATGTTCAAGCAAAAAGAGGAATTTTTGATTATGTTGTGATTTGTGATGAAACTAATAATACAGCTGCTGTAATTGATAATAATGAATTCGTTGCTGATATTTACATCAAACCAGCAAGATCGATTAACTTTATTGGATTGAATTTCATTGCCACCAAGACTGGTGTTGATTTTGAAGAAGTAATCGGAAACTTTTAATTTAGAGGTTTAAAAAACTATGGCAACTAGAAATCAATTAAATCCACCTCCTTTAAGGAAGATTACCGACTTCAAGAGCAAACTAACTGGTGGTGGTGCTCGTTCAAACTTATTTGAAGTAGTTTTATCATTCCCAGATATTGCCCCAGCAGATACTAATGTTCTTGATAAGGCAAGATTTTTAGTTAAAGGAGCGAATCTACCTGCATCTAATGTCGCCGCACTTGATGTACCATTTAGAGGTCGTACACTGAAAGTTGCGGGAGATAGATCTTTTGAAAGTTGGACAGTTACCGTAATTAATGATACTGACTTTTCAATCCGTTCATCTATGGAAAATTGGATGAATAAAATTAATAGAGTTTCTGATAACACTGGTGTTACTGATCCATCCGCATACACTGCAGATGCTTTTGTTTATCAACTGGATCGTGATGGTTCAACTTTGAGAACGTATCATTTTTATGATATTTTCCCAACTTCTTTAGGTGCTATTCCACTTGATTATGGAACTAGTACAATTCAGGAATTCACTGCAGAATTCCAAATTCTTTGGTGGGAAGCAGTCAAAGGTAACTCTCCTTCAGCTGGTGGTGAAGACATCAACTAAATATAACATACAAGCAGTTTAAATTTATAAAATGGCGAAACTTTTTGGTTTTTCAATTGAAGATAACATTAAAAAATCCAAATCTGTAGTCTCCCCCGTTCCTCCTAATAATGAGGACGGGGTTGATTATTTTATTCAGTCAGGATTTTATGGTCAATATGTAGATATTGAGGGGGTTTATCGTACTGAGTACGATTTAATTCGTAGATATCGTGAAATGGCTCTTCATCCAGAATGTGATAACGCTATTGAAAGTGTTGTAAACGAAGCGATTGTAAGTGATCTTTATGATTCTCCTGTAGAAATTGAACTATCAAATTTAAATGCTAGTGATAGATTAAAGGAAGTAATAAGAGCGGAATTTAAGTATATTAAAGAAATCATGGACTTCGATAAAAAGTGCCATGAAATTTTTAGAAATTGGTATATTGATGGTCGTTTATTTTATTTAAAGGTCATTGATCAAAAAAATCCTGAAGCAGGAATTCAGGAACTACGATACATTGATCCAATGAAAATGAAACATGTGAGACAAGAAAAAAATACGGAAAATGGAGAAAACGGATATCGAAATTTAAACCTGAGATTAAAGACAGAATCGGATCAATATAACTTCCCAGACATTGAAGAATATTTTGTTTATACTCCTACACCAAATTTCCCATCAGGTACAATTACTGGTGGGTCAAAAAAAGGAGTAAAAATTGCAAAAGATTCTGTAACTTATTGCACATCAGGATTAGTTGATAGAAATAAAGGAACTATTCTTTCATACTTACATAAAGCAATTAAAGCACTCAATCAATTAAGAATGATTGAAGACTCTCTTGTAATCTATAGATTATCTAGAGCTCCAGAACGTCGTATTTTTTATATTGATGTTGGCAATCTTCCCAAGGTAAAAGCAGAGCAGTATCTTAAAGAAGTTATGAGTCGTTATCGTAACAAACTAGTTTATGATGCAAATACTGGAGAAGTTCGTGATGATCGTAAATTCATGAGTATGCTTGAAGATTTCTGGCTTCCAAGAAGAGAAGGTGGTAGAGGAACTGAAATTACTACTCTTCCGGGCGGTCAAAATCTTGGTGAACTTACCGACATTGAATATTTTCAAAAGAAACTTTATCGGGCCCTTGGAGTTCCAGAAACTAGAATTGCTGGTGGTGGTGATGGATTTAATCTTGGTAGATCATCAGAAATTCTTCGTGACGAATTAATGTTTTCAAAATTTGTCGGAAGATTGAGAAAAAGATTTTCAAACTTATTCAATGATATTCTTCGCACACAATTACTGTTAAAAAATATTGTTTCCCCAGAAGATTGGGATCAAATGAGTGATCATATTCAATATGATTTTCTATATGATAATCACTTTGCAGAGTTAAAAGAGGCAGAATTACTAACAAATAGATTAACTTTAGCCACAACTGTAGAACCATATATTGGGAAGTATTATTCTACTGAATATGTTCGTAAAAAAATCCTTAGACAAACTGATTCTGAAATTATAGAAATTGATATGCAAATTGAAGATGAAATCGCCAAAGGTATTTTACCAGATCCAAATGCTCCAGTAGATGAAGCAGGAAATCCAATTCCACAAGATCAACCACAAGATATGGAAATGGGAGTTAATGGGGAAGTTCCTATGGAACCTTCAGTTGATACTTCTAGTTTAGAAATTCCACAACCAAAAGGTGGTAAGATATAAATAATCTTATAATTATAAAATAATTTTATGGAAGAACTTATAAATTTGATTGCAACTGATAGTGCTCCTTCAGAAATTTCTGATCAAATTAAACAATTACTATATTCTAAAGCTGCCGAAAGAGTAGATTCTGCTCGACCAGAAGTCGCAACACTGATCTTTAATGGTCATGAAGGAGATGAAGAATAATGGCAACTAAAATTATTCAAGATACTGTTATTCCTAGAATAACCCCATCAGCAGGGGTTGCTTCTACAAGTGTGCCAATTGCATTAAAAAGTGGATATTTAAGAATTACAATTGGTTCTACCTCAACAACTTCAGGTGGATATGTTGCTATTGGAACAAATCCAGTTGTAAGTCGAAATAGTTTTCATATCGTTCCTTATGGGACTGATATTATAAAAGAAACTATGAGGCGTCAAGTAATATCAGGAATTGTTACTGGTACTACTACAAAACTATTGTTTGATGCAAATGTAAGCAATCCGTTTGAAGTTACTGATTATATAACAATTTCTGGAGCACCTACAGTAGGACTCAATACGTCTCATAATGCTATTGTTGCCATGGATGATTCTTCAGTAACAATTAATTTTAATAGTTCATCTGTAACTTCTCCAAATATTAGTGGAGCATCAGCTTATCGAAGTGTGAAAGTTGCATGTTTAACTGATGAAGCAAATACATTTTTCAATATTTCAGAAGTAGTCACTCTAGTATCAGAATAAAATGAAACTCATCACAGAAGAAGTACAACAGGTAAAGTTCATTACCGAAGGAAAAGGTGCTGAAAAGAAAATGTTTATTGAAGGAATTTTCCTTCAAGGTGATATTTGCAATCGCAACGGAAGAATGTATCCAATGCAAACTCTTGCCCGTGAAGTAAAAAGATATAATGAAGCATTTATATCAAAGGGTCGTGCTCTTGGAGAACTCGGTCATCCAGATGGTCCTACCGTTAATCTTGATCGTGTTTCTCATAAAATTGTTTCTCTTGAACAAGATGGAACAAATTTTAGAGGTAAAGCACAACTTCTTGAAACTCCAATGGGTAAGATTGCAAAATCTCTTATTGGTGAAGGAGTTTGTTTAGGTGTTTCTTCTCGTGGTGTTGGTTCACTCAAAATGACCAATGAGGGTCATAAAATTGTTGGTGAAGATTTTATGCTTGCGACTGCTGCCGATATTGTAGCAGATCCTTCAGCACCTGATGCTTTTGTTCAAGGAATTATGGAAGGTAAAGAGTGGGTATGGGATGGTGGTATTCTTCGTGAAAAACTTGCTGAGTCAACAAAGCGTAGAATTAACACATTAATTGATCAAAGAAAACTTCAAGAACATAAAGTTGAATTGTTTCAAGAATTCCTCTCAAATTTATAAATTATAAATAAATATAGATTATAACACAAACAATCTAAAATGTCCGTTGGTAGAAATTTACAAGAAATGGAAAACGTAGTAACCAAAGGGGCTGCATCTGGCGAACCAATGCACAACATTGCCCAAAATCCTTCTGGAGTAATGATTCCAGGTCAAACTGGTGCGTGGGAAGATTTAGGTGGTCCTACTCCAGAAAACTATCGTCCAGATGACGATTCAGCAACACTTAAAACTCCAGGCGCAACTCTTGCCCAGGTGAAAAATGTAGTTAATGCTAAAGCATCCGCAGCTGAAGGCCCTCACACTTCCGCTACTCCTGTAAGTCTTCCTGGACAAGGAATGAAAGAAGAAACTGAAGATGACGAGGATCTCATCGATGAAGAAGAACTCGATGAAGATGAAGAAGTAGTCTCTGAAGCTTCTAAAGAAGAAGAGGAAGAGGAGGAAGAAGAGGAAGAGGAAGAGGAAGAAGGTGGTAAGAAAAAAGATAAAAAGAAAATGGAAGAAGAGTTTGATATCGAAGAAGATGTAAATGCTCTTCTTGAGGGTGAAGATCTTTCCGAAGAATTCCAAGAGAAAGCACGTACTATCTTTGAAGCGGCAATCAGATCTAAGGTTGCTGAAATTAAGGAAGAACTTCAATCTACATATGAGCAAGCACTCATAGAAGAAATCGAAATTATTAAAGAAGGTCTTGTAGATCGTGTTGATACTTATCTAGAGTATGTTGCTGATGAGTGGATTCAGGAGAATGCACTCGCAGTTGAGCACGGTCTTAAGACTGAAATGACTGAATCATTCCTTGCAGGAATGAAGAGTCTTTTTGAAGATCATTATGTATCAATCCCTGAAGATAAATATGATGTAATCGAGAGCATGGTAGATAAACTTGATGAAATGGAAGAAAAACTCAACGAGCAAATCGAAAGAAACGTTGCTCTAAATAGAAGATTAGCAGAGTCAGTTGCTGATGTAATTTTTGCAGATGTCGCTGAGGGTCTTGCACTATCTCAGAAAGACAAACTCGCTTCTCTTGCGGAAAATGTTGAGTTTGATAGTGAAGAGAACTATCGTGAGAAACTGGTAACATTGAGGGAATCATATTTCCCAGCAAATACTGGTACTCAAAGAGATGTAACTGAGAACTTATCAGAAGAAGTTTCTTATGGTGAAACTGGATCATCTTCAGTTTCTCCAGTTATGGAAGCATATCTTCAAACTCTCAGTAGAGTCGCTAAAAAGTGATTTTTAAATTATAAAGTCAAACAAAACTTTTTTAAAGAGGTAAATTTCAATGCAGATGTACAACGCAGAATATCTGCAGGAGAAGTGGGCACCGATCCTTGATTATCAAGGAATGGATCAAATCAAAGATTCACATCGTAGAGCGGTAACTGCTATCCTGCTAGAGAACCAAGAAAGAGAACTTCGTGAGGAGCGTTCATTCCTCTCCGAAGCACCAACCCAAAGTTTTGCTGGTGCATCACTTCAGGGTGGTTACACTGGTAGTGCTGGAAATACTACTGGATCTCCAGTTGCAGGTTTCGACCCTGTACTGATTTCATTGATCCGTCGTTCAATGCCAAATCTGATCGCTTATGATCTATGTGGTGTTCAACCAATGAACGGTCCTACTGGATTAATCTTTGCAATGCGTTCACGTTATAATAGTCAAACTGGTACTGAAGCTTTTTACAACGAAGCAGATACCACATTCTCAGGTCAAAACAAGGCACGTAGTCTCATCAACGGATTTATTGATTCAGCAGTTGGTCTTGGTACTACTTCAGTTCAGTCTGGCACCAATCCTTCAATTCTTGATGGTACTGCCGGATCTCCAAATACATCTCAACAACAATACAATGTTGGTGAGGGTATGTCAACTGGTGAATCTGAAGCACTTGGCGATGGTGGCAGTGGAACTTACTTTAACGAGATGGCATTCTCAATTGAGAAGCTTACCGTTACTGCTAAGTCACGCGCACTCAAGGCTGAGTATTCATTAGAACTCGCTCAGGATCTTAAGGCAATCCATGGTCTGAATGCTGAAGCGGAACTCGCAAATATTCTCTCAACTGAGATTCTTGCTGAGATTAACCGCGAAATCATCCGTACCATCTATAAGGTTGCTGTTCCTGGTGCTCGCGTAAATACTGCAACTTCAGGTACTTTTGACCTTGACGTTGACTCCAACGGTCGTTGGTCAGTTGAGAAGTTCAAGGGTCTTATCTTCCAAATTGAGCGCGATGCAAACGCAATTGCACAGCAAACTCGTAGAGGAAAGGGTAATATGATCCTCTGCTCTGCTGACGTTGCTTCCGCACTCACCATGGCAGGTGTTCTTGATTACACCCCTGCACTCAACGCTAACCTCAACGTTGATGACACTGGTAATACCTTCGCTGGTGTTCTTCAAGGTAAGTATCGTGTATACATTGACCCATATTCAGCAAACGTTTCTGCTAACCAGTTCTACGTTGTTGGATATAAGGGTGCAAGTCCTTATGATGCTGGTCTGTTCTATTGCCCATACGTACCTCTCCAAATGGTACGTGCTGTTGGTGAGCAAACTTTCCAACCAAAAATTGGATTTAAGACTCGTTATGGAATTGTTGCAAACCCATTCGCTAAGGGCGAAACTGTTGCTTCAGCTCCAGACAACATTGCAACCAACTCTAACGTTTACTACAGAAGAGTTAAAGTTGCTAACCTTATGTGATCCAATTCACAATTTCTCAGACCCCTCTCAGGAGGGGTCTTTTTTTATCTAAATAAAATTAAAAATGAAATCGTTTTTTCAATTTCAAGAAGATCTTTCAAGACATGTAATTCCTCTTGATAAGACCGCACAGCAGAATTTGACTAAAGCAAGAAAGGGTCAAATTGGTCCAGGATCTAGACCAGTACCAAACACAAAATTTACTCTTGAACCAGTTAATATTAAATTAAAATAATGGCAAATGCATTTGCAAACCAAATTTCAAATAGAAATTTTCTTTCACCAGTTGGATTTAAATTTACATTATCAAAAGAACCAAAGGTATCCTTCTTTTGTAACCATGCAAAAATTCCAAGTATTGTACTAGGAACAGAAACTCAACCATCGTATCTCAAAGATCTTGATATTCCTGGAAATAAAATAGAATATGGAGATTTGTCATTAAAATTCTTGGTTGATGAGGATATGACAAATTATATGGCGATTCATAATTGGATTACTGGAATCGGATTCCCTGAAACAACTGAAGAATATAAAAATTTAATTTCCGATCAAGATGGTAATCAAGATCCAAAAAGAGCATTTAGTGATGGATCTTTGTACATTTTAGATAGTAATTTTAATACAAACATTATTGTTAAATTTAAAGATTTATTTCCAATCTCATTGACAGCTTTGGAATTTGATTCGACACAATCTGATGTTCAATACTTTACATCAGAGGTGGTTTTCAAGTATACTATTTACAATGTCCTAGATAAAAACAACAAGCGCATATGAATTTGGATGAAATCCAGGAAATGTGGCAGAGAGATTCTGTCATCGATCCTGATAATTTGCATGATGAATCTTTAAAAATTCCTCAACTTCACTCAAAATATTATACCATATACAACACTATTACTTTACTTCGTGAAAAAGCAAGAGAAACTTATCATAGAGTGCGTCTAGAACGCTATAACTACTACACAGGAAAGGCACCAGCAGAGGTTTACGTCGAAGAACCATTTCCTTATAAGATTCGTGAAAAGGACGCAATACAGAGGTATATGGACGCAGATGAACGTCTGAATAAAATTGATATGAAGATACGATATTATGACGTTATGCTCAAATTTCTTGAAGAGATTATCCGTTGCATTTCTAATAGAACTTATCAAATTAAAAATGCAATTGAATGGAATAAGTTTCAGATAGGATTTAATTAGTAAAATAAATATTCATAACTGATATGTTATGAATGTCTCATTTGATCATTTCAAAAAAGAATGAAGTATATCTTCAAATTGAATCAGAACCACACGTCTATTACGAATTAAGAGACGCATTTCAATTTGAAGTTCCAAACGCAAAATTTTCACCATCCTACAAAAATAAATGGTGGGATGGGAAAATATATCTATTTAATTTAGAGACAAAACAAATATATGTTGGTCTTTTAGATAAACTTACTCGTTTTTGTGAGCAACATGGATACACATACGAGTTTGTAAACAATAAGTTTTATGGTCTTCCTTTTGAAGTTAATGAAATGATTTCAAAAGAAGGTGTAAAAGATTACATGAATTCTATTTGCAAGTACGCTCCCCGCGAATACCAAGTTGAGGGAGTATACGACGCTTTAAAATATAATCGAAAGTTGTTGATATCTCCAACTGCTTCTGGAAAGTCATTGATGATATATTCGATTGTCCGATATTACGTTGAGAAAGGACAAAATACTCTGATAGTCGTTCCAACGACATCCCTTGTAGAGCAGATGTATAAAGATTTTGCAGATTATGGGTGGGATGTGGGTTCATTTTGCCACAAGATATATGCTGGGAAGGAAAGAGAGACAGATTCTCAGGTAATCATTACAACCTGGCAGTCCATCTACAAACTTCCCCGACAATACTTTTCAAGATTTAATGTGGTCGTAGGAGATGAAGCACACCAGTTTAAATCAAAGTCATTAGTATCTATAATGACAAAACTTTCTGATGCAAAATATCGTTTTGGTTTTACAGGTACTTTAGATGGAAGTCAAACTCATAAATGGGTTTTAGAAGGTTTATTTGGACCTTCTTATAAGATTATTCGCACGGATGAATTAATGCAAAAAGGTCATGTGGCAAAATTAGACATTAATATTCTTCTATTAAAACACCCACCGAATAGATTTGAAACTTTTGAAGATGAAGTTCAGTATATTATCAATCACGAGAAACGTAATAAATTTATTAAGAACCTTGCCATAGATCTTAAAGGAAATACTCTTATTCTTTTTTCAAGAGTTGAAGGTCATGGGCAACCTTTATATGAGTTAATAAATAAAAGCAAGTCCGATAATCGTCATGTATTTTTCGTTCATGGTGGAGTGGACACCGAAGACAGAGAAAAAGTAAGAGAAATTACTGAAAGAGAAAATAATGCAATTATTGTGGCATCATACGGTACTTTTAGTACGGGAATTAACATTAAGAATTTACATAATGTTATTTTTGCTTCACCTTCGAAGTCTAGAGTCCGTAATCTCCAATCAATCGGTAGAGTTTTAAGAAAAGGAGACAATAAAACAAAAGCAACTCTATATGATATTGCTGATGATATTAGTTATAAATCAAGAAAAAATTATACTTTAAATCACCTGATTGAAAGAATTAAAATATATAATGAAGAAAATTTTAACTATGAAATTGTAAACATACCAATTAAAAACTAATGGGAGAAGAGTTCTACTGTATTTTAAAACTAGTGTCTGGTGAAGAAATTCTATCATTGGTAATGGTAGATGAAAGTGATGAAGAAGTTGTAATTGTTTTACAAAATCCTGTTACAATTAAAATGACTACCAATCAAAATGGTGCTTTTATCAAAATTAAACCTTGGATGGAATTATCTTCTGATGATTTCTTTATTGTAAAACTTGATAAGGTTATTACAATGACTGAAACTAAAGATAAAAAACTAATTGAAATGTATGATAGTTATATTAATGAAACTCCAGATAGCATTGAAGTTTACAGTCCAGGAGGTAAGGTTAAACCTTCATCTAAGATGGGATATATTGGTTCTGTCGAAGATGCTCGTAATAAACTTGAAAAAATATTTAAAGGTATTAAAGAAAGCTAAGTTCTCATCTTCAACGGAGACAAACCTAGTCTACTTATAATTCAGTATGTTGTCAAGCCCCTTTATAGTGTGTTATAATAAACAAAACTAAACTAAAGGATGATCATGGTCTATGTCAAAAAAGAAAACAGAACACTATGTAAATAACAAAGAATTATTAGAAGCACTTATTGTTTACCGTACAAAGATTGCCATTGCTAAAGAAAAAGGATTACCAAAACCAAGAATTACAAACTATCTTGGAGAGTGTTTTCTAAAGATTGCAACTCATTTATCATATAAACCAAATTTCGTCAATTACATGTTCCGTGAGGATATGATTTCTGATGGAATTGAGAATTGTGTACAATATATTCATAATTTTGATCCAGAAAAATCTAAGAATCCTTTTGCATATTTTACTCAAATTATTCATTATGCATTTTTGAGAAGAATTCAAAAAGAAAAAAAGCAACTGGATATTAAAACAAAAATTATTGAGCGTACTGGTTTTGATGAGGTAATGATGGTTGATGACAGCTTGCTTTCTGGGCATAGTAGCGAGTATAATACGATTAAAGATAATATCTCTTACAGAAACAACCGATGAAGATTGCAATCATCACGGATACTCATTATGGTGCTCGCAAGGGTTCTAAGTATCTTCACGATTATTTTGAACTCTTTTACAGTAGTGTATTTTTTCCTGCTCTAAAAGAATATGGAGTAGAAGCAGTTATTCATATGGGTGATGCCTTCGATAGTCGTAAATCAATTGATTACCAAAGTCTTGAGTGGGCAAAGAGAGTTGTATTTGAACCTCTGAGAGATTATGATGTTCATATGATCGTTGGTAATCATGATTGCTATTATAAGAATACCAATAATGTAAATTCACCATCACTTCTACTCAAAGATTATCCAAATATCAAAACTTATAGTTCTCCAACAAATACAAAAGTCAAAGGACTTGATATGACTTTTATTCCATGGATCTGTAGCGAGAACTATGATGAAACTCTAAAAGTAATTAATAAGTCGAAAGCACCAGTTGCTTTTGGACATCTAGAACTTCAAGGTTTCCGTGTAAATCGAAATCTTGTAATGGAAGATCATGGAACTGACCCTAAAATCTTTGATAAGTTCACTAAAGTATTTTCAGGTCATTATCATACTCGTTCAGACAATGGTAAGGTTTTCTATCTTGGAAATCCATATGAAATGTACTGGACTGATGTAAATGACACCAGGGGATTCCATATTTTTGATACTGAAACTTTAGAGCATTTTCCAATTAATAATCCTTATAAATTATTCTATAATATTTACTATGAGGATACTCCTTATCAACTTTTTGATACTTCGGAGTATGAAAATAAAATTGTAAAAGTGATTGTTAGAAAAAAATCTAAACCAAAAGATTTTGAAAAGTTTATTGATAAACTTTATTCTGCAGGAATTCAAGAACTTAAAATTGTTGAAAACTTTGAACTTCAAGAAAGCGAAGATTTTGTAATTGATGAAGAAGAAAATACCATTTCAATTCTAAATCGTTATATTGAAGAGTCTGAATTCAATCTTGATAAAAATATCATTAAAGGAATTTTTCAAGATTTGTATCGTCAATCTTGCGAAGTAGAGTAATGTTTCTTCTCACATTAAAAGATAGAAAAGATGATGGTGCTTATGCAGTTCAGGATAAGTACGGTCATAAAGTACTATTTTTATTTGAAGAAGAAGACGATGCGACAAGATATGCATTAATGTTAGAAGATCAAGAAGATGCTGAAATGGATGTTGTAGAAGTTGATGCTGAACTTGCCATAAAGACTTGCAAACTGCATAATTACAAATATGCAATCATAACTCCTGACGATATTATTGTTCCTCCGAAAAATGTTAGTATTTCATAAAATTAAGTATAAAAATTTTCTTTCATCTGGAAATCATCTCACAGAAATTGATTTTGAAAAAAATCATACAAATTTAATCATTGGTACAAATGGTGCAGGAAAATCTACAGTTCTTGATGCTCTTACATTTGTTCTTTTTAATAAACCATTTAGAAAAATTAATAAACCTCAACTTGTAAATACCACGAATGAAAAAGATTGTCTTGTAGAGATTGAATTCTCTGTAAATAATAAAGATTATCTTGTTCGACGTGGCATTAAACCAAATATTTTTGATATTGAAGTAAATGGTGCTCCTTTACATAAAGAGGCAGATGATAGAGTAAATCAAAAAATTCTGGAAGAAAATATTCTTAAATTAAATTATCGTAGTTTTACCCAAATTGTAATCTTAGGATCAAGCACATTTGTTCCTTTTATGCAATTAACCACAGCACATCGACGTGAAGTAATTGAAGATCTTCTTGACATTCGTATTTTTTCTGCAATGAATGCTCTCATTAAGGATAAGATTCGCACTCAAAAAGATCAAATCAAATCTCTTGAAGTTCGTAAAGAGAATATCAAAGATAAGATCAAGATGCAACAAAACTTCATTGAAGAACTTGAGAATCGTGGAAATGCCAATATAAATGCCAATAAAGAAAAGATTGCCAATTTAGATCAGGAAGTTGGCATTTATATGAAAGAAAATAATAATCTTGAGGAAAGTATTTTCAAATATACAAAAGAGCAAGAAGAAGTTATTGGTGCTGGTGATAAGGTAGTAAAACTCAATAATCTGAAAGGCAAACTATCTCAAAAAGTATCTGCAATTACCAAAGAACACAAGTTCTTTACTGAGAATACGGTATGCCCTACCTGCACTCAAACAATTGAAGAAGAGTTTCGGTTAAATAGAATTGCAGACGCTCAAAATAAAGCAAAGGAACTCCAAAAAGGTTTTCAAGAACTTGAGGAGACTATAAAGTTAGAACAAGAAAGAGAGCGTCAATTTATTGCACTTTCTAAGGAGATCACAAAACTCAATCATGAGATTTCGCAGAATAATACCAGAATTTCCCTCAACCAGAGACAAATTCAGGATCTTGAATTTGAAATTCAAACTATTACCGAACAGATTAAAAATAAAAATACTGAGCATGAGAAGTTAGAAGAATTTCAAACTAATCTCCAAAAAACATTTGAAGATCTTTCTAAGAAAAAAGAAGAAATTGTATATTATGATTTTGCATATTCACTTCTTAAAGATGATGGTGTAAAAACCAAAATTATTAAGAAATATCTCCCCTTTATCAATCAGCAGGTGAATCGTTATCTTCAGATGATGGATTTTTATATTAATTTTGAATTAGATTCTGAATTTAATGAGAATATTAAATCACCTATCCATGAAGATTTTTCTTACAGTTCTTTCAGTGAAGGTGAAAAGGCAAGGATTGATTTGAGTTTATTGTTTGCCTGGAGAGAAGTAGCAAGAGTCAAAAATTCTGTAAATTGTAATATTCTTTTATTTGACGAAGTATTTGACTCTTCTCTTGACGGATTTGGTGCCGATGAATTTCTAAAAATTATTAAATATGTTATTAAAGATACTAATGTTTTTGTAATCTCACATAAAACTGATCTTCAGGATAAGTTTGAACGTACAATTAAATTTGAAAAGAAAAGTGGGTTTTCTTATAAGGTGGAATCATGACAAATGGGAAAGTGTCACAAGATCAAGATTGGTTAGACCGTCTTGTTGATAGGATAGGAGAATGGATGGATTCACTCACGGAGAAAGATGAAACTACCAAACTGGCAGCATCATTCAAAGAAGGAGCAAAAACGAAAACTTAAACCTCAAGCATTGCGACAAGCAAAAGCACGTCGTCAAGCACTCAAGAAGCGTCTCCAAAAAGGTGACGCTTTTTTTATAAATATCTAAAAAAGTCTTTGTGTAAAATGAGAGACCAAGAAATGTTAGGGTTGATGGAAGCTTATACTAAAATTTATGAGCAAGTTCAAAATAAATCAGTTGAAGAAGTTGATAATTATGATCAAATTTTAGAATATCTTTTAAGTGAAGGATATAGTAAAGAAGAGTCAGATCAAATAATGGTTGAACTTATC
>JACCDU010846005.1_pt1 | contig 17249 bp, 17 predicted proteins | sample 7446081 | NCBI WGS metagenome assembly JACCDU01 (sample SAMN15323447, study PRJNA562643) | freshwater metagenome | isolation source: river surface water | place: USA:Blue River Watershed | collected 2017-08-17
ATCCCGAGCCTGCGACGGATCGGCTCGTAGACCCGGCGCTGGGTTGCGCGAGTGATCGGGTCAGCGGACCGCGGGCGCAGTGGGACTTCAATGTCCTTCGCGGGACGGACGATGCGCCCGTCGACGTCAATCTTCTCCGGCGTGACGACACGGGTTCCGCGGGCGCGCGGTGCGCCGGGCAGCGTCGACTTGCTGCCGAAGTCAGCGGCACGCTGGCTGGCGCGGTACGCACGCTGGCCGAATAGCGAACCGAACGCCTGGAGGTCGTCATCGATGTTCTCAAGGGCGCTGCGGAATCGACGCTCCGCACCGGGCGGCAACTGGGTCGGGCGGCTCCGCCTGATCTGGCGGGCGCCACGAACGCCGCCGCCCTGCTTGACATCGCGAGCAAGTCGTCCCGCTCGACCGACTGTGCGCGATGTGCCACCAACAGCCGAGCCGACGACGGACTTACCGCCCATGAAGGTGAGGATGACTTCGAGCGGGCGCTCGCGGAATGTCCCAAGCGGGTCCTTGACGAAGTTGGTCGCAAGGTCAACGGTCTGCCGGCCGACGTTCTCCGCGAAGTCGGCAGGACGAGTCACAAGGCGCTTGGTTGCCTGGCGGCCCTCCTGCTTGTTGGCGTAGGTCAGAGATACCGGGTTGGTGGCCGTAAACAGGTCACGGGCCGTCCCGATGATCGGTGCGGCAATGGCAACCGGTGCGCCTGCGATGAACTTCCCGGTCTGCCCCGCGAGGTTGCTCGCCGTCTCACCGATGTAGTTGGTGACGACGTTCCCCTGATCGCGCAAGGCAGCACGCTGATTCGCTGCACGGACGCGGGCGTACTGGACTGCTTGGCGCTCGGCCGGGGTGATGTTCTTCGGAAGTTCGCGACCGCTGTCATCAATCGGTTGCCAAAGGGGGATGCGGCGACCGCCAACCGACACGAACGGGATGACGGATCCGCGCTCCACGCGAGGAGCCACACGCTTCGGAGTGGACGCGGCGGGCCTCTTGGGCAACTTGTCGACGCGGATCGTCTGTGTGTTGACACGGACGTAACCACCGCCGGGCAGCTTCACGGGTGCCGGGGGACCAGCCACACGGAGGGTCCGGCCCTTCTGGTCAACCAGAATTACCTGTCCGCCGCCACTGCGCTTCTGCGGGTTGCGCTTCGCGGTCGGCTTCGGTGCGGGGCGGCTTACGCCAGACCGCTGAAGGACACCGATGAGTGGGTTGCTAGCCACGGGCGATCAACTGGATCGCGGCGTCAATCACCCGAGCCCTAAGCCTCTTGTCCTTCACACCAGCGAGGATGAGGAAGTTCTCCGCGCCTGCTCGCTTGCCCTTCTTGAGTTCGGGGAACAGGCTGATGTATGTCTTGAGGAACGTCGCTGCGGCGTCGATCTTCGTCTGGCCCTCGCCCCAAACAGGCTTGACGGGCCTTCCGTCCTGGTCGGTGCCACTTGACGACCACTTGCTCTTGAAGTCGTTAACACGGGCTGCGCGGGCAGAGTCAGACGGTGCGCCGCCGGAACCACCGCCAGACCCGCCGCCGGAGCCGCCCGCCTTCGGTACCCACCAGTCGCCGTTCATGTCCTGCACCGCGCCCGGCCTGTTGCGCCAGTTCGCGCCCGCGCCCTTCGGGACCTTGCGGTAGCCAGAGACAAGGTCGCTCGGCCTGAGCTGACCGGCACGGGCGTTGTCTGCGGCGTCATCCGCAGCAGCGATGTCCTGACCGCGCTCAGTCACAGCCCGTGCTGCCGCCCGGTCACCAGAGACGATCAGCGAGTTGATCATCGACTGATCAAGCTTCAGCATCTCCAGATCCATCTTGTCCTTCGCGGCCTTCTCGGCGGCCTTCTGCTCCGCGATCCACTGATCCATCTTCAGACGCTCGGACTGTCGCTTCTGGCCGTACTGGTTGAGGAGCCCGGCTCCATAGCCCATGGCCGAGCCGAGAAACGACTGGCCCATCTTCTCGGCCTCGAGCCCGCCGAGCGCGGTGCGCGCTCCGGCGTCGATGTTGCGAGCGGCGGTGGCCGTCGCTGCCATCGACTGCGCGGCGCCGAGCGCGTTCTGGTTTGGAGCCTGGACCGTGCCGCCGGTCATGCCCGCAATCTGCGGCGTGGTCATCGCAGCGGCGACGTTGCCGGCCGAGCCTGCGTAGTTCTGGATCGCGTTGTTGTACGCGCCGCCGGCCGCCAAGCGCTGCGAGGTCAGTGCCTGCGACGCTGCGGTGATCTGCGGGTTGTAGGTGTTGGTGAGGTAGTTCTGGAAGCCCGTGTAGGTGTCGTCCATCCCCTTCAGGTAGTTCTTGATGAAGGGGTAGTCGTTGTAGTCCGCGTAGGGGTCAGGCGGAGCTGCCGGGCCCGGTGTGCCGCCCGCGCCGGGGCCGGTGGGAGCGGCACCGGCCCCGGGGGCAGCCCCGGGACGCCTGACGACAAGGCGCCCGCGGCCATCGGGTCCGGTGTTGGACCGCTGGATCGTCGGGCGCGCTCCGGTGCCCGCAATGTTGAGGAGGACGTTGCCCTGCTGATCCATGACCAGGTCACGGACCCGGTTGCCGACGCGGCGCCTGACGACGCGCAGACCGCCGACGTTCGGGAGGGCGAACTCCGGCGTGTCCATCCGCTCACGCACGATGCGCCCCGGGCGCGGCTGGGTCACCAGGCGCGGGCCACCGGGGGCGTCGAAGTTCGCCTGCGGGATGAACCCGTTGTCAGTGGGGAGGCGGAACTGGGGGACTCTGCGACGGCGTGCCATTACGACCTCGGAGTTGCGATGACGCGGTAGCGGTCGTTGCCCATTGGGCCCGGGATGATCTCCACGCGCAGATCCATGTTCGGATTGTTCGTGCGGAGGTTGTTGAGGTTCGGGTAGCGGTTACCGATCCAGACCTGACGCGGGGCGGCTGCGGCCTGAGCCTGAGCAGCGGAGGCGGCGTTTGCCGCAGCCTCATTCCTTACGCGCTCGTCCTCGCGACGAGACAGCTCCTGATTCAGTTGCCACTGGGTGTCCGACCCATAGAGGCTTTGGATCTGCCCAATCGTCTGAGCAGCGAGGCCAGTGATCGGATCAAAGTTGCGGTTGGCGATCTCGTTGATCTGGTTCGAGTACTGGTTGACAATGGCCCGAGCCTGCTCCCCGACGCGCTGGAGCGCGGATCCGATCATCTGGTCTGCGAAGCCAGAACTCAGCATCCCCCGAGCGTTGGCCTGAGCGCGGGCTTGGAGGACGGCCTGGCGCTCGTTTCGGCCAAGCTGATCCGGCTGGTACTCCATCATCAGCGACTCATCGACGTTCGCAGTCGACGGGTCGTCCTGGCGGAAGCTCACGCCACCGAACCCGCGAAGTGCGTCGCGGGCGTTGTTGCGCGCCTGACCAAGCTGCGTCGCAACACGCTCGTTAAGCCCCGGGACGTAGCCCGGCTGGCCCGGCGTCCCTGAGCCATAGAGGCCAGAGAGAAGCGTCTGGATCTGCCCCTGATTCGGCGCTGCAACTGGGCCGGTCGGGGACCAGCCGGTCACGTTGCCCCAGCCGGGGTTCGCCGGAGGAGTGAACGCCGTCTGGTTCGGCATCTGAACCGGAGTCTGCGTCGGTGTCCGCGGCCGGTAGCTGATCGGGTTGAAGTAGTTGGTACTCATATCTCCACCACGGTGAGTGAGGGACGCCAGGAACGCGGCATGATCGCCGTGCCGGCGCTGACCTTCCAGACCATTGCGAACGGCGTGGTTCCGCTCGGGGGCTCAGAGACGAACCACGTTCCCGTCCCCGACTGACCCGCGCCAAGGCGCAGGATTCCTTCGGAGCCCGTTACCTCGACGTTCCCGATCCTGACGCTGAACGACACGGTCTGGCTCCCGGTCAGCGAGCCGCTCTCGCGGCACCTGAGGGTGAGGGACACGGGCCTGCCGGAAGTGAGAAGAGTTCCGGTCAGTTCCTGGTTTACGTCGGCAAACGACGTTGAGCTGGTCTGGAAGTCGACTCCCACAACGGTGCTGTCGTACGGAACCTGGAGGTTGAGGAAGCCTCTCTTCACGTTCTGGATCCCGAGGCCGGTTGCCCGCTGCGCGGTGGCCGTCGCCGGGAGCGGGGGGAAGAACGAGCCAGAGGTACCCTGACGCAGCGACTCACGAATCGCGGCCTCGTCAACGGGCTGCATGACGCCAGGAACTGGCTGGGCGCTGACCGGCTGATCTCCGAAACCCCAAGAGAACTGCGTACTCATGTCATCCTCCGGTTGTCACGGAAGGTGGCAGTGAGTTCTGGGATCTGCGTCTTCTTCGTCGTTGCCGATGTCGTCGCGAGATCAACGCGAACTTGATGAAGACGACCCGTGCGATTCACCCGGCGCTTGCTCCGGTCGACCCGGTCGGTGGTGTCGCCTGCCACCGCTGTGTGGGAGACGACGGCAGTCGCGTCCTGGTTCAGCGCCTCGCCATGAGCCGTACTGAGCGACAGCGAGGCCGTGGCCGGCGTGCCGGAGTCGTAGAGGTTTGTGTGGAGAGACATGTCCAGCATGCGCGCCTCGCCCTCGATCCCGCTTGCCTGAGCAAGTGACGAGGATGACCACGCCTGCATGCGCGGCCCCGTGCCCGCCGCGTCGGTGGGGTCAGCGGCGGCGAGGGTCTGCGACGCACGGTTCGTACACTTGGTCCCTGTGAGCGTGGGGGTTAGGTCGATGACGCGACCCTGATGGTCATCGCTCACTCCGAAGATGGAGTTGACCTCGCCCGGTACGCGGACAGAGGACATGTTCCGCATCTTCGCGTTGCTCATGCGCGACGTCCACTGCTGCGCCTTGAGGTCGTAGATGTAGGTGCGCTCGGACGGGTTGGCCGAGTCGGGGCCGATCTTTGCCTCGCCGGTTGCCGTGTTGGTGAGCCCGCCGGCCGAGATGACCAGATGGTTCGCCACGACGGCTGCGGAGACGTACGAGGTGCCCGCGACATAGCCGCGCATGAGCGACTGCCACTCGCGCTCGATCCTCCCACGCGCCAGAGGCACGATCTGGCCGCCGGAGTACATGAAGACGCCCTCGCTCCCGGCCCAGTACGCGACTCCGTCAACGCTCACTGCGGAACGAAGGTCGATGCACCCCGAACCGTTGGCAAGCAGTGTCTGCTCGTAGCTGGGGTAGGTGCCATAGATGCCGTAGACCGACGCGCCCTTGAGGACAAGAAGCGGGCCAGGCGTTGCCAGCAGGGCGACCACCGGGTCGGTGTCGTAGCGCGACGGCACATCGACCGGCGTGAGCAGCAGCTCATCGAGGTCTGCGAACTGGCCGTCCTGCGACGGGTCGAATGGCTCAACCGCGCCTGGCGGAAGGCCGATGTTCCACAGCGGGGGTCCGACGTAGACGCGGTTGGGGTACTGCTTGACACCAGTCCCCCAAAGCGAGTTCTTGTGGACCGTTGTGTCCTTGAAGGGAAGGCGGCGAGTGATCTGGTACTGAGCGTTCGAGTACGAAGAAGCCGTAGTGCCGAACGTGTAGACGTCCTGACCGACGACATCCTGGATCGAACTCATGAAGTGCGGTCCACCGCTCGTCGGGTTCACGACGAGGATCGCATCTCCGTAGAGCGCCGGAAGGTTCTTGTCCGCAGCGATTCCGGCCGAGGCAATGTCGGCACCAGAAAGGGAGACGAGCTTCCCTGTCCCACTGCTTCCGGTGACGGATACGGCGGTTCCGGTGTCCCATATGCCGACGCCAGGCCAAGCTGCACCAACAGGTGTGACCCTGAGCGATTGCGCGCCGCTTGACACCGTTGAGTCGGTTGCGCCCGCGTTACGGACCGAGTCCACGGTCAGTTGCGTTGAACTGACTCGCGAGAGGATCCGCGTCGAAATCAGCGGGTACTCGCCGTAGATGAACGTCGCGCTTCGGTTCGGGAAAGCGGCGCTGAAGAACCCGCTCTTCTCCGCGGCGGCGGGCCAGTTGACTGCTGACCCCGTGCCACCGACGACACCCGTGACCGTTGAGGAACCGGCGGGCATCTTCCAGTTACCGGTGATTCCGTTAGGCGAACCGCTTGACCACGACATGGTGGTCCCGGCGTAGCGCACAAGCGGCGTGATGCCGTCTTGGGCGCAGAATATGAGTTCGCCGTTGTAGACGCAGCGGGGGAGCCATGTGGTCGACGCCGGCATCGGGTTGTCCCAAATCTTCGTCCCGGCGCTGCTCGCGTTGTGGATCCACAGATCGCCACCGGTATCCGAGGTGATCGTGAGGCTGCGCTCGGGGATGGGGTACCGAGAGCGGTAGACGCCAGTCAGGTTAAGAGCGACATCCGCAGTGGTCCCGTCGTACGACCAGCCCCACCTCTGCTGGGCGATGCCGAACGGGTAGATCAGATCCTGCGAGTACGCGCACTCGTTGGGGTTGAGCGCGTAGTCGGGGACATCGGACCGGTAGCCGCCGGCAAACGGTCGTGCGACGACCACTTGCCTCATGTCAACTCATCCACATCTGGCTGCGCCAGGACGGAGAGGCGAGGCGCATCTCAGGCGAGTGCATCGTCGCGCAGGCGGCACGGCAGTCGTTGAACGCCTTCTGGTACTCGCCCGCGTAGCGGTCGGCCTCAGATGCAGCCTCGCCGCCGCCCTCCTGACGCAGCAGGCGCATGCAGGCGTAGGGGACCACAAGGCGCGTGCGCCACTCGAGCGGCATGAGCGGCGTGTCAGAGTCGGCGGACAGCTCAGACTGGTACGCCCGGTAGAAGACGCCGAGGGTGTACGCCTCATCCGGTTTGGGGTAGACGCGGATCTTGGAGTCCCAGTCGGCCCAGAAGATGGGCTCGCCGGCCTGCTCGTCGTCCTGTGTTCCGTAGGTCACGTTCTCAAGCGCGTCCCACGACATCGACTCAAGGCGGTAGCCGCCGTCCTGGTTGTCCATGACCAGAGACAGGATCTCCGACATGGTCACGCCGAGGGCGCTTGAGATGGTCGCGTAGGAGTAGACGTCTGCGCCTACCTGCAGCGTGATCTCACCCTCGCGCTCAAGCCAGTTCCACGGGTCACCCGTGAATGAAACGGCCTGCAGCGCCTCGTTGACGGCGTCCTTCGCGCGGGCGACGTCAAAGGAATCAGAGGGGTCGCGGCGCGATCCGTAGATCGCCTTGGTGTAAAGGTCAGCGAAGTCGCCGCTTGCCACTACGCGACGTCCTTACCGACGGTGATGGGGGCCGCCTGGTGCAAGTCCTTCCGGCGTGCCGTCCAGACGAACTCCTCGGCGTTCGCCATGTTCTTCTCGATCTCGCGCTGGATGCGGCGGCGCTCATTCGCCTCCCAGACCTTCTCCTGGGTGCGGTGCCATGCCGCCATGTTCTGGATGCGGAACGCATCCGAAGCCCGCTGCTGCTCCAGCACGCGCGCGTCGGGCTCGCCCACAAGGGGCTCGTCATCGGAATCCATCAGGCGCTTGGCAATCACCCAGATGGAACCGGTACCGGTGGGGTCGGGGTTGGAGATACGCCTCGCCAGACCCAACTGACCCGAGACATCGTCCCGGGCCAGTCGGGCCTCCGCGTCGTACTCCTGTACCCGGCTGGACACGTTGTGGAGATCCTCCTCCACGAAACGCCAGTCGGGGAACAGCAGTTCATTGACGGGAGTGCTGGCGAGCTTCATCTAGTACCCGAAGGCGACGAAGTAGGCGGTGACGGTGGAGAGGTCAGTCGTGTTGCCGACCTCCTTGGCGATGCCAGCCGTCTCCGTGAGGTTCGGCTGGGCCGCGCTCGACTCCACAGCAGTGGAGCCCGACGGAACGGTCACCGCCGGCGCCGCAAGCGACGCCGGGGTGGCCGAACCGCCAGTGGGGTAGAGCGCCTTGAGCTTCGAGTTCGCGTAGTCGTACTCGAAGATCAGGCCGCCGGCAGGCGAAATCTCGATGAACTCAACGTCCGTTGAGAACTCGAGGTTCGACGCCGTCAGCGCCTCACCGTTGGTCGGGTACGACGAGTCGAAGACGATGGAGCCCGTCTTCACCTTGAGGTACCGACCGACCGTGTCGGTCTTGTTGATCGTGACGGTGAGTGCCATCAGCCCTCCTAGTAGGCCGAAGCCACCTCGGAGATGTCACCCAGCAGCGCGTGATCGCGAGGCTTGGTCGACATCATGCCGAGGAATCCGTCGAGGTAAGCCACCACGGCAGCCGCGTGGCCCTGACCGCTGGACGCGTTCTGGAGGAAGAACTCCGAACCGCCCAGGTTGACGAAGTTGAGGAGGTCGCCCGGCTTCGTGTGCTTGGGGCGCACGAACTTCAGCGAGGACTTCTTCAGCAGGTAGATCGAGTTGCGCGGGCAACGGACGCCGCGGTAAAGCGGCACGCCCAGCATCTCCAGCGGACGGCCGAAGCCGATGTCCGCCGCGCCGTCCACCGTGTAACGGAGGCCCGGCGTCATGATCTGGTGGTAGGCCGTCCACGAACCCGGCGAGGCGAACGCGGCGTAGTCACCCTGCGGGTGGCGACCGCTGCGACGCGCGACCTTGTTCATGGTCTGGTGAATGACTTCCTCGGTCAGCGGACGGAGAGTCCCCGAGTTGCCGTTCACGATGGCCTGCCAGTAACCCTTGCCCGAGGCGGTACGGTCGATGCCCAGGTAGGTGTTGTCGGTCGCGACCAGCGCCTTCACGCCCGGGAACTCCAGGCTGTTGTAGGCACCGCCCGACGCCCAGGTGCCCGAGCGCACGACGACGCCAGCCGAAGTGGCGGCGGTCATGGTCTTGGAGCAGGTGAGGACGTTGGTCGACTCGTTGATGTCCGACACGGTGAACCCAGTGACCTCCTGGGCGCCGGTCGTGCCGTGGACGACGTCGTAACGAGCGCGGTTCGCGTCATCGATCCAGATGAAGCGGTCGCGGTCGATCTGCGAGGTCGTGGTGGCGTCGAGCGTGATGGTGCTGCCCGAGTCCGAAGCCACGTTGGCGAGCTTGCCGGAGCCGTCGCCCCACGCCTGCCGCTCGATGTCGGAGGACATGGCCTCCTTGGCGGCGGTCATCTTCTCAGCCATCACCGGGACGGCAGCGGCCTGAGCAGACTCGAGGAGCGCCAGCTCCTCCATGGTGAACGACAGAGCGTGCGACAGGTGCGCCAGGTTGAGCTGGGCCTCGTCGTACGTCGGGTCACCGGGGTCGGGGTAGTCGCCACCCTGTGCGATGGTGGCCTGACCCAGCGAATCACCGATGCGGAGCTTGATGTAGGACCGACGGCCCTCGACATCGACAGTCACGCGACTGTCGGTGTACGAACCAAGCCACCCCAGAAGGGTGCCCGGCTCACTCAGAAGCTCGTAGTTGAGCCCCGGGAGCCAGATGTCCTTGGCGAATGCGCTGGATGCCGAGTAAAGCGACATCTAGGTATCTCCTTGAACGAAAGGACGGGGAAGCGAGACTTGTGTCCCGCGTATTCCGCACCGTCCTCCCGGGGAACTTTGCCCACCCGCCGGAGCCGACCGCCGTGCGCTTTAACTATACCTAATTGCGCCGGGGGAAAATAGGAAGGGCTCCCGAAGGAGCCCTTCCCCCACCAACCAACCCCTTGACCGGAGGTGAGACGCAAGCGCCTCGCCCGCGATATTACGGATAGGGCTGCGTAAGCGCAACCCTACTGGCCGAAGCGATTCTCCATCATGTTGGCGGCCTCGGCCAGCGAACGGGGAGGCTGATCCGGCGACGCGGCCATGCCCCCGGGCGAGAAGGTCTGGGGAACCTGCTGCTGCTGGCTCGCCATGGACGCGAGGGCGTTGCGGCGCCACTCATCGAAGTCCTTGTACGCCTGGTCGATGGCCTGCGACATCGGCACGCCCGGCTGGACGTACTCAGCGGCGCGAGGGGCGATGAACGACATGTCGGAGTCGTTCAGGTTGTACTGGCCCTTGATCGCGTCCATCGAGCGCGTGAACTCCTCAACCTGAGCGCGCTCCTCGTACTGCTGCTCAAGCTGCTGCTGGAACTGCTGAAGCTCACCACGGATGTCCTGCTGCCATGCGTTACGAAGCTGGTACGGGTCGACGCCCTGCGCGGCGGCCTGCGCGTAGTCCTGCTCGGTGTAGCCGTACTGGTCGGGCTGACCGTACCCCTGCTGCTGGCCGTAGGGGTCCATCCCCGGCTGCATGAACGGGTCCTGCCGCATCTGCCACGCCTGCTGGATCGCCTCCTTGGCGTCCTGCCAGGTCATGCCCTCAGGGAGTTCGTTCCCCTGCAGCATGCGCTCCATCATGTAGTCGCGGGTGTCACGGTTGCCCAGCGCCTGCCAGCCGTCGTATGCCTGGCGGACGTCATACGGGTTCACCTCATCCGGCTGCCAGCCGGCCTGCTGCCACGGCTCCCACGGGTTGTTCTGCGGCTGGGCCTCGGCCTCAGGCTGCGGCGGGACGGGCTCGCCACTGTCGAATCCCGGGTGGTAATCGGTACTCACTAGTACGTCTCCTCGTTGTCGTCATCGGAGTCCACGAACTCGTCGGGATTCACGGTGTGCGGTTCGGCCTCCATGCGGGGAGGCTCGACGTCGGGAAGGGGGATCTCCTCGTAAATGATCATCCCCGCCTTGGCGAGGTTCTCCCTGATCTCACGCGGGTAGAGGAGGCCACGGTCAGCGACCTCGAGGATCGCGGCGACCTCCTTGGAGAAGCCCTGCTCGAAGCCTGTGATCACTTCGATCTCGGTTGACATCGCCTAGTTCGCTCCTGAGATAGGCATGGTTGACTGGCCGGCCGGCTGCCCCTGCTGCTTCGGAGGCGACGGCTGGCCCTTGGGTGCGGGCTGCGATCCTTCCTGCTGCCCGGGCTGCGGCATCGGCATCTGCGCGCCGATGCCCATGAGGGTCTGGGTCATCTGCTTCTTGTGCTGCTCGGCATGCTCACGCGCGGCCTGCTTGACCAGCGGGTGGACGGCGTCGTAGCCGTCGGACAGACGCCAGTCGTCCAGCGTCCGAAGATGCTGGGCGTGTTCGTCGTAGTCCTCCACCATCGGGATCTGCACGCCCGCATCGCGGAGCATGTTCAGCACCGACGGCGGCTGGATCCCTGCGGCGGCGAGCGCCTGCATCGGATCCTGCCCCTGCGAGGCGGCGATCTGGACGGCCTCCATGTACTTGGCCTGGAGCCCGAGGAAGTCCTTGTAGACCTGATCGCGCTGGGGGAAGGTGGCAAGGGCTGCGAGGGCGGAGTTCTCCCGCTTCTGGCGGTTGCGCTGCGCCGTCTCGGCGGTGATGAACTCGTCGTAGGAGCCCTCCACGAACCGGGCCACATGCGGTCGGATGTCCTGCCCGACCAGAGGTGCGAGCTGCATCAGCGTCTGGAACTGAAGCGCGCGGCTCTTCGGGAGGATGGACGCGGTGATCTTGACGTCCTCCGCACCCTTGATCTGGGAGCCGACGAAGGCGCGAAGTTCCGAGGTGTCATCGACGCCGGCAGAGGACACCAGGCGCGGCATGACGTAGTGCTTGGCGACGAGCGTGAGTGAGCGCGAGAGGCCCCACTCCACGATGTTCGCCACCTGAGCGGCGGTACCGGAAAGCTGCGTCTCGGAGTTCTGGGCGAGGGTCTGGATGCCGATGGCCGACTCCACGCCCTGCCCGGGGCTGAAGCCTCGGATCGCGTCCGACTGATTCGCGATCTCGGCCATCTGCTGCACGCACCACTGGAGGTGCTGCGTAAGGACCGCGGTCGGCTCCGATGACACAGGCATGAAGTGCGGATCCCCAATGGGGTGGACTTCGATGATGCCCTTGTCGTTGAAGATTTCCTGGTTCCGCACGGCCCCGATGGGAACGATCATCGGCGGGCGGGCCACGCGCTCGAGCCACTCATGGAGCAGCGAGAGGATGCGGTTGAACCGCTGCTGGATCGGGCGAAGCTCATCGACCGTGCCGCGGCAGCGGACCCAGTGGCCGCCGTCGGGCTTCGGGTTGAACGGCTTGTAGGGGAGGTCGTACTCCATGTATGGCTCGGTGACCAGCGGAAGGTTCGGAGCGCGGTCAAGCCAACGGATGTGCGCGCCCTGCGGCCAGTCTCCGCCCGGCTTGATGTACGCCTCATGCACCAGGAACTCATCGCGCCCCGGGACCATGCGGCCGGAGAGGTTTCCCTCGTCCTCCACATTGATCGGGGAGGCGACGTCGGCGCGGTTGAACGCGCCGCCGGAGGAGCCCGACTGGCCCATCTGGGCCGACTCCTCGAGGATGTCATCGATCTTCTTGCCGATCTGCTGCTCGATCACCGAGCGCGGGAAGACGCGGCTCTCCACGACCCAGCGGCAGTCGCACCACTTGGTGACAGAGGGATCGACGCTGATCGCGCCCGGGCGCACGACGCGCCAGACGATCTCGCCCAGCTTCATCGGGCGGTACTGCCAGAGCGTCTGGCCCTCGGGGTCCTGCTCGGAGAGCGCCTCGAACTGCTCGCGGGATTCCACCGGCTTGCCCGTCTCGGCCGAGAACGGGATGTAGGTGACGTCGCCGGCCGTCGGGTCGAAGTAGCAGTGGAGGTACGAGATGCCGTCGATCTCGCCGTTCAGCACCATGTCGCGGATCGCGGAGCCGACGGCCCAGCCGGAGTCGTCCCACTTGGCGGCGATGAGCTTGCTGGCCTGGCGGGCGGCGTCGATGGAGTTCTGCTCGCGACTGCGCGGCACGACCTCATACGGCGGTCGCTGCGCGGTGAGGAGACTGACGCGACCGTCGGTCATCTGGCGGAGCCGGTTGAACGTGTCGCGCCTGCGGGCCCGCGGGGTGTCCATAAGCAGCTCGAGGCGGCCAGAGGAGAACCCGGTGCCGGGCCGGGCGCGCATCCACTGCTCGCCCCGGTACATGTAGCGGTTCATCTGCCAGCGGCTGCGCTCGGTCTTCGCAAGCTCACGGCCCTGGGCGACCATGTTCATGAGGTTGCCCGAGGCTTCACCCTTGCCGCGGTAGAGGCGGCCCAGCGGACTTGCCTGCGGCTTCGGGGCTGCGATGTCGGTCGACATGGTTTCGGGTTACCTTCCTGAGGCTGACGTTGCGGTACCGGTGACGCCGCGGCCGGAGCCGGTGAGGGATCCAGCGGTGGCGCGGCCGGCGGCGGCCGATGCCGTGCCGCCGAGCGAGCGGGGCGGGATGCGGACGAAGACCTCCGCGAGCCCCGTGATCAGGGCCTCTGCGCTTACGGGAACCTTTAGCGTTGCGTAGGCGGAAAGGTTCGCGACCGCGACGGCCTGCGCGTCGATCCGGCGCGTCGGGTTGCGGAGCGTCGCGACGACGTCCGAGATCGTGATGATCTGCTCGGCGGCGCGGTCGGTCGCGTTTCTGAGAAGCGCGGACAGGTCCGCCGTGGCGGCGAGGATCGCCGCTGCCTGGTCCGCAGCGCGGGACTCCGCGTTCGCAGCGGCGCCGGCGAAGACGTTGATCTCCGCGACGGGGGAGACGGCGGCACGGTCGTCTGCCGTTGCGGTGAGGTCCGACGTCGCTGGGATCGCGATGGCGACGGGACGTGGTCCGCCGGAGCTGGTGAGGAGGAGGAGAAGAGTCATCCGCTAGGCGGGGCCAATGTCAATGACCGTCAGGCGGATAGGGCTCTGGGCGTCGGCGTAAAGGCTTGTTGCACCGCTACCAACATCGCGAGCGCATTGAGCCTTGATGGTTGTAGTCCCCGAGCCCGTGAATGTTCCCCATAAACACACCGGAACACCTTGAGAAACGATGCCCCCATAAGAGGCCTGAATGACTGAGCCGCCCGCAAGGATCTTGACGGCAAACCTGTCACCAGTCGTCCCAGTTATCTGCGGGACATGCAAGCTAGCCGAGTACCTACGACCGCCAACCAGTGACGCGCTCTGCGTCACACCAGTTATGTCAACGAGCCCCGCCCCTGCGCCAGACGCAATGGTAAAGGTCGAAGTAGCGGCAACGTCCACCACATAGGCACCGGGCGTGTACCACGCAGCACCGTCGTACACCCACTCCTTGTTGGTGTCCGTCTCATAAATCCGCTGCCCCTCAAACGGACTCGCGGGCCGCGTGGTCGAGGTGCAGATGATGGTGCCGGTCGTGACGGCGGGCCATTGGGTCGCCTGCACGATTTTGGAGACGCGGAGGAAGGCGGGATTGTCGTTCCCCGATGTTCCGTTGCTTGCATAAAGAGTGGCAGTTCCAGCGACGCCAAGCCATCCCACCACACGAACGGTATGAGAACCGGCAGAGAGAACTAGGCGGCTAAAGAAGTTTCCCCCGCTTGACCCCGGCGGAATACCGAGATTCCCTTGGCGAGCGCCATCTACCCAAAAGCCGAACGCCATGCCGGGGCCGATGTTTAGGTTGGTGTAACTAAACTCGACAAGCAGCGGGCTTCCATCGCTGACGACGGTCAGGTCGGGGATAACGATCTGCGGCGAAGCAGCGTTGGTGCTGGTGATAGTGACGTTGCTGGTGATCTGCGAGTACCCCAGCTCCACCAGCCCGCCGCTCGCGGTGACTACCTGAGTGTCGGTGAGAGTGGTCATGCTGCGCTCACTTCGTTCGCTTGCAGCCCTACGGGCATCACTCGCTCCATTACGCGGCCTTCACTCGGACGGGGGTTATTTCCATCCAGCGCCTCTGGAATGACGCTGTTCCAGACACCGAACCGTGACGGAATGAGACGGTTCCGGTTGTCGTTAGCGTGGAGACAATCCCGCCTGACGCGATAGATGCGTAATACGGGCCAACGCCATGCGCGCACTCCGCTTGGTCTGACGAAAGCCCCGGAAGTACAGTGCTGTTCCACCACGGTTGGACAGATGCATAGTTACCCGCGGAAGAAGGCGCTACGAGAGCGCCGTAATCAAAGCGGTAGTCGCCGGGCAGCGGAATAGACAAAGATGGCGATGTAACTGACGAAGTTGCCGTCGTCACAAGACCGGGCTGGTAATCACGGAGGACCGCACCCCCAATGAACTTCCACGGGTACGTTCCGCTCGCGTCGTACTGAAGGTCCCAATACACGCCGTTCGTCGCGTCGGCAACGTACGTCACGACCTCACCGAACTGTGGGTTGGCGGGTAGCGCCGTAACAATCGGTGGCGTGTTGCCGAGCGCCAAGCCCTGACGCGGCACGTCGGGCAGCGCTTTGATGATGTAGTTGGTGACGAGAAACGGGGGCATGTTCGCACCCGAGCCCGCGCCGTCAGAACCCGTGCGGAGGTTGGGCGATACGAAGTTCTGCGCGATGCCGAACCCGCCGGGTGAGAGCGAGACAGAGCCCATGCCGAACGTACTGAGCGCGTGGTCGTGGGATTGCAGCCGCGTGTCGCCGCCCTTGTCTCCACGGGTGCGCGTCGCGTTGTTGGCAGCAGTGCCGTCGTTGCCCGCACCAATCGGCATACGCCCACGGAGGTCGGGCACGTTGAAGCTCGCGCCCGACCCGCCGTAGGTGTACCCAAGGGCCGAGAACAGGTCGGGGTACACGGAAGTCGAGTACGAGGTCCCGTCGCACAGGAGCCAGCCAGTAGGGGCATTGGCCCCGGCGAACGCCTGGAGCGAGCCGACAGGCACAGGCTGGACGGCCTGCACGAACTGTGCGCCGATCATCGCCATCAGTCCGACTCCCAGAACAGCGACACCGACTGCGTGCCGCTACTCGCAATGGCGAATATCTGCGCGTTGGGCGACTTGTCGATCACGGCGGTCTGACCTGGAGAAACGCGAAGGCCGTTGCCGACCGTGATGCCCGTCTTGCCGATCCAGATGTAGTCGGTTCCGAGGTTCTGGATCGTCACTGAGCGGCGCGTAGTGCCCGCGCTGATGAGGCTCACCTGGGTCGTGGTGACGGTGGTGGATGCGTGGTCGATGCTGGCGCCGCGCTCCACAACGGTCCACGGTCCCGCGCTCTGGGTGGCGGTGACGTTAAGCGACGCATTGTTGACGTTGACCGAACCGATGAGGTTCGAGCCTGCGGGGATCGACGGGAGCGTGGTGATCGACCCGATGTTCCACGTTCCGCTCTGGGTCACCGCGCCGATCACGTTCGACCCTGCCGGCAGCGACGGCAGCGTGGTGATCGATCCGATGTTCCAGGTGCCGCTCTGTGTGGCGGCGACGGTCCACGCACCGCTCTGCGTCGCCGCGACGGTGCCGGAGGCGACGACGTTCCACGTTCCGCTCTGGGTCACCGCGCCAATGACGTTGCTGCCGGCGGGGAGCGCCGAGCCCAGCGTCACGGTCACGGTGTTCCCGACGTTGACCTTCAAGCCGTTGGTGTCGGCGGTGATCGGAGTACGGGAATCCTCGGCCGAATAGGCGAGGCGAACGATCTGAACGTGGGAGCCGTCGGTGACCTGATCGGTCGCGACGACGGCCCCTCCCGTCATTGAATTTAGGGTGACGTCGTTAGCCACAACGACTCCTACGTCAGCGTGATGTCGAGGTCACCGGGCTGGAAGATCACGGTGTCGTACTGCGCGACGCTGACCGGCGTGGTGAGCTGCGCGTAGGCGATCATGTTCCCGGCGGTCGACGCGTCGCAGATCCCGACGTAGGTGACGGTGCCCCAGGAGGCGCTCGCCATCGGGAACGAGATCAGGTTTGTGTTCGCGGTCGCGCCGCTTGACGCCGCATCCCAGCTGCTCGAGTCGTTGGTCACTGCCTGACGGGCGTAGGAGCCGCCCGACACCTCGCCCGCTGCGGAGCCGGTGGACGAGTCCGACAGCGACGACGTCCAGAGGCCGACGTAGTAGGTGGCCGGAAGTGAGTAGGCGACGTTCCCGAAGAGATACCCCAGAACCTTGTTCTCGAAGTAGTCGCTGAAGCCGGCAGCCATTAGTTATCCACCAGAACCACGTTGATGTCCTGCGTGCTGCTCGCGACGATCCCGTACCACGCCTGCTGCGGTGCGGTGTCCTCGCGGTGCGCCTGCACCACGGTGAAGACCTCGTTCTCCTCGAGCGGGTAGCCGTCGGTCGTGTCGACGCCGGAACCACCGATGAAGATCGTGGTCGCGTTGTTGTTCTTGAAGACCACGCGGCGGCGCGTCGGGTCCACAGGGGCGATCACCGTGGCCGTCGCGGCGACGGTGACCTTGTCAGCCGTTACGGCCATCAGACGTTCTCCTCAGTTGAGATGAGAGCGAGGTCGTCATCCCACGGAAGATCGATGGGAAGAGCGACATCATCGGGGGTCGGGGCCTCGCGGCCCTCGGGGTAGAGGTCGTTGAGCGCCGCGAGGCGGGGAGCCTCAGGCGCCTGGATGCGGTCGAGGAGGCGGTGGCGCTCCTCGCCATGCATGCGGAGGATGAAGAAGATCACCGCGAGTTCCG
>JACCDU010345773.1_pt1 | contig 17244 bp, 14 predicted proteins | sample 7446081 | NCBI WGS metagenome assembly JACCDU01 (sample SAMN15323447, study PRJNA562643) | freshwater metagenome | isolation source: river surface water | place: USA:Blue River Watershed | collected 2017-08-17
TCTTCGTCGTGCTCGACCACCAGCACGCTGTTGCCGATGTCGCGCAGGTGTTGCAGCGTGCCGATCAGGCGGTCGTTGTCGCGCTGGTGCAGGCCGATGCTGGGCTCATCCAGCACATACATCACGCCCGTGAGGCCCGAGCCGATCTGGCTGGCGAGGCGAATCCGTTGCGACTCGCCACCCGACAAGGTGTCGGCGCTGCGGTCTAGGCTCAAATAATTCAGGCCCACGTCGTTGAGGAACTTCAGGCGCGAAGCGATTTCGCGCACGACCTTGTCGGCGATGTCGGCTTTGGCACCGTGCAGCTTCAGGCTTTGGAAATACGTTTGCGATTCGCCCAGCGTGATGTGGCTGATCTCGTAAATGGCGCGGGCTTGCGCGCCTTCGCCAATGCGCACATGGCGGGCTTCGCGTTTGAGGCGCGTGCCGTGGCAGCTGGTGCAAGGTTGGGTGCTGCGGTAGCGGGCCAGGTCTTCGCGCACGACCGATGAATCGGTTTCGCGGTAGCGCCGCGTCATATTGGGGATGATCCCTTCAAACGGGTGTTTCTTGCTGACCTTCTTGCCTTGCGAGGCACCGGACTCCATGGTGTAGCTGAATTTGATTTCTTCCTCGCCCGAGCCGTGCAGCAAGACCTGCTGGTGCGCAGCGGAAAGTTTTTCAAATGGGGTTTCGATGTCGAACTGGTAATGCTTGGCCAGGCTTTCGAGCATGCTGAAGTAAAAGCCATTGCGCCGGTCCCAGCCTTTGATGGCGCCGCTGGCCAAACTCAGCGAAGGGAAGGCCACCACCCGCTCGGGGTCGAAGAATTCCATGGTGCCGATGCCGTCGCAGGTGGGGCAAGCGCCCATGGGCGAGTTGAACGAGAACAGACGCGGCTCCAGCTCGCTGATCGCGTAATGGCACACCGGGCAAGAGAACTTGGCGTTGAACAGGTGTTCGAGGCCGGTGTCCATCTCCAGTGCCACAGCGCGGTGCTCGGCCAGTTGCAGCGCGGCCTCAAAGCTCTCGGCCAGGCGCTGGCGCAGGGCGTCGCGGGCTTTGGCATCGGCCTCTGATCGCACTTTGAGCCGGTCCACCACCACGTCGATGTTGTGTTTCTCGGTCTTCTTGAGCGTGGGCAGGTCTTCCACCTCAAAGGTCTGGCCGTTGATGCGAAAGCGCACATAGCCCAGGGCCTGCATCTGTTCAAACACCTTCTCGAACTCGCCTTTTTTCTCACGCGCAATCGGCGCGAGGACCATCAGCTTGGTGTCTTCGGGCAGGGCCAGCACGGCGTCCACCATCTGGCTCACGGTCTGCGCCTGCAGCGGCAGCTCATGGTCGGGGCAATACGGCGTGCCTGCGCGGGCGTACAGCAGGCGCAGGTAGTCGTGGATCTCGGTCACCGTGCCCACGGTCGAGCGCGGGTTGTGGCTGGTGGCTTTTTGTTCGATGGAAATCGCAGGCGACAGGCCCTCGATCAGGTCCACATCGGGCTTGTCCATCAGCTGCAAGAACTGCCGCGCATAGGCCGACAGGCTTTCCACATAGCGGCGCTGGCCTTCGGCGTACAGCGTGTCAAAGGCCAAGCTCGACTTGCCCGAGCCCGACAGCCCGGTGATCACCACCAGCTGGTTGCGCGGGATGTCGAGGTCTATGTTCTTCAGGTTGTGCGTGCGGGCTCCCCGCACGCTGATGTGCGTCTGCCGCAAGGCCGCAGCCAGGTAGGTGTCTTGGCGATCAGGGTTCACGGGGTAGCCACAAAAACAAAACCCACCATTATCGGCGATGGCGGGTTTTGGATGCACCTCAGGGCAAGATGGCCCTGTAATCAGGGACAATGGCATTTTTCGACCCGCTTGGCTTGTTCGCGTGACCCTTTCCAATCCTGCTTCTGATGTGGCCCCGGTGGTTGCTACGGCCATGACGCCTTTGGAGCGCCGTGCCAGCGCGTCCCTGGCGTCGATTTTTGCTTTGCGCATGCTGGGCCTGTTCCTGGTGTTGCCCGTGTTCGCCCTGGAGGCGCGCAAATACCCCGGTGGTGACGACCCAGCCCTGCTGGGCTTGGCCATGGGCATTTATGGCCTGACGCAGGGCTTGCTGCAGCTGCCGTTTGGCATGGCCTCGGACCGTTTTGGCCGCAAGCGCGTGATCGTGCTGGGCTTGTTGATTTTTGCGTTGGGCAGTTTTTGGGCGGCATCGGCTACCGACCTGACGGGTCTTTTGATCGGCCGCAGCATCCAGGGGGCAGGCGCTGTGTCGGCCGCTGTGACGGCCTTGCTGGCCGATCTGACCCGCGATGAGGTGCGCACCAAGGCCATGGCTTTGGTGGGGGCCAGCATCGGTTTGATGTTCGCCTTGTCTTTGGTGTTGGCTCCCTTGATGGCCGCGGCCATCGGTTTGTCGGGTTTGTTTGCCGTGACCGGGGCCCTGGCGTTGCTGGGCGTGGCGGTGGTGGTGTGGGGAGCACCGCCTGCACCGGCGCGGGTGGTCGGGCCCGCACGCGGGCGGCTCAAAGATGTGTTGTCCCATGTGGGTTTGTTGCGCCTGAACCTGGGTGTGTTCGTGCTGCATGCGGTGCAGCTGGCCATGTGGGTGGCGGTGCCGGCTTTGCTGGTGCAGGCAGGTTTGGGCAAAGACGAACACTGGCAGGTGTACCTGCCGGCGGTGTTGGGCTCGTTTGTCCTGATGGGCGGTGTGTTCGCCATGGAGCGACGCGGTCACCTCAAGAAGATGTTCCTGCTGGCGATCGCCTTGATCGCGGTGGTGCAGCTGGGCTTTTTGCAGCAAACTTTGGGCACCCCCCGCTTGGGCACTTTGGCGGGTTTGCTGTTCGTGTTTTTCTGCGGCTTCAATGTGCTGGAAGCCACGCAGCCGAGCCTGGCCTCGCGCCTGGCACCCAGCGCCGTGCGCGGCACGGCCATGGGCGTGTACAACACCTTGCAGTCGCTGGGCTTTTTTGTGGGCGGCTGGCTGGGCGGTCATCTGGTCAAGAACTGGGGCAGTCAGGCCCTGTTCCTTTTTTGCGCAGCCGCCATGCTGCTGTGGTGGCTGGTGGCCTTGCCCATGCAGGCACCGGCGCGCTCGGCACCGGCATAATCCACACTTATTCGAGGAGTTTTCATGGCATCCGTCAACAAAGTCATCATCGTCGGCAATTTGGGCCGCGATCCCGAAACCCGCTACCTGCCTTCTGGCGATGCCGTGAGCAACATCAACGTGGCCACCACCGACCGCTACAAAGACAAGGCGACCGGCGAAATGAAGGAAGCCACCGAGTGGCACCGCATCAGCTTCTTTGGCAAATTGGCCGAGATCGCGGGTCAGTACCTGAAAAAAGGCTCGCAGGTCTATGTCGAAGGCAGCTTGCGCACCCGCAAGTACACCGACAAAGACGGCATTGAAAAGTTCGCGACCGAAATCCGTGGCGAAACCATGCAAATGTTGGGTGGCCGCCAAGGCATGGGCGGCCCCTCGGACGACGGCGGTGGCTATGCCCCGCGTCAGGCCCCCGCAGCGCGTCCAGTCGCGGCCCCTGCCGCCCGCCCAGCCCCTGCGGCCAAGCCAGCGCCCAGCAGCTTCGACGACATGGACGACGACATCCCGTTCTGACCTGAACGCACCGAAGGTTCTCCAAAACCCGTGGCCAAGCCCACGGGTTTTTTTATGCCCATGAAGGACAATCACACCATGATCGAGAGTCGCCCGGTTTCATCTGTCCAGCATTTGCATTTTTCATGGTTCGCCATGGTCATGGGCCTGTGTGGGCTGTCGCTGGCCTGGTTGCGTGCCGAGCCTCATTGGGGGGGCGCTGTGCTGGTTTCGGCCGTGGTGGGCGTGCTGGCCGCATGGGTGTTGGTGGTGTTGCTTCTGGCCACGCTGTGGCGCATGGTCCGGTTTCCTGCGGTCGTGCTGGACGATGTGCGGCACCCCCTGCGGCATGTGTTTGTGGCGGCTTTGCCCTCCTCCTTGGTGTTGATCGCCACCGTTGCTGCGGCCCATCTCGGTTACAGCTTGTGGGCCGATGTGCTGTGGATGATGGGCTCGGCTGGCTTGATGCTGGTGACCGTGGGGGTGATTCAGCGCTGGTTTCAACCGGGCCTGACGGCGGCTGGCTTCTGGTCTGCGATGACGCCAGCCTTGTTCATTCCAGTGGTCGGCCATGTCTTGCCGGCCCTGGCTGGCGTGAGTTTGGGGCACCCGGTCTGGGCCGCCGCACAGTACGGCATTGCAGCGGTGCTGTGGCCGGTGGCTTTGGCGCTGGTTTGGGTGCGCATTGGCACGGTGGGCATGTGGCCGCAGCGCATGTTGCCCAGCACGTTCATCACCATCGCGCCGCCTTCTGTGCTGGCTTTGTCGGGGGTTCAGTTGGGGTTGCCCGCTGTGTGGGTGCACATGCTTTGGGGTGTGGCGGTTTTGTTCACGCTCGTCTCCATGACGCAGTTCAAGCGCAGTTTGGCGCAGCCCTTTGGCATTCCTTTTTGGGGCATGTCGTTCCCCTTGGCAGCTTCAGCAGCCTTGTGCTTGTACCTTGCGCCCGCTCAGGGTGTGGCACAGATTCTGGCGATGGCCTGGTTGTTGTTTGTGACGGTGGTGATGGGCGGACTGTTGTTGGCCACGATCCTGGGGTTGCTGCAAGGCCGTTTGCTGTTTCCTGAAGCGGTTGCTGCCACGCCGACGGCCCATGGCCCTGTTTGACACCAGCCTGCCTGTGTTTATGTCTGTGCGGGTTGAAACTGTTTCGTTCCCGCGGGTGTGACCGTGGCGCGGTGCGCAGGTTCAGAATGGGGCCATGAACGAAATCACTTTGCGCTATTTGCCTGCGGACGATGTGCAGCGCCGCCAGCTGCACAACGAAGTCCATGCCCGCCCTTCTGCCCGTGTGCGTTTGCCGGCCTTGATCGTTTATGTGGCGGTGCTCAACGCCGGCATCAGCCGTGAACAGGAATGGGCGCATCTGCACAGCCTGCCTGGGCATGCGGATCTGAAGCCCGAACAGCTGAACGGCAACTTTTTGCGTTTGCGTTGTGAAGGCTTCACCGTCAAGTGGGAACGGCACACCGAGTTCACCCGCTATTCGATCGTGCAGCCTTTGCCGGTGCACGCCGCCTGGGGCGCGGTCATGCCTGAGTTGGCCTCGCAAGCGGTGGTGGGCAGCGACTGGTTGCGTGGCATCCCGGGCCAGACGGTGGCCGCGATCCATCTGGGCATGGTGGAAGGCGACATGGCTTCGCCCGAGCTGGTGGCGCAGGCGCAGGCCTGGCTGGGCGAGGGGGCGGTGGTCGGTTCGCGCATGGGCAACACCACCGAAGGGGTGCCGCACTCGTGCGTGTTGACGCACTTTCGTTTGGGTGAAGACGGTTTTGAGCGCATGTTGGTCGTGGCCCCACCCGGCACGCACGATGCGCGGGCCGGCCGGATCTCACAGCGATTGCTGGAGCTGGAAACGTACCGCCTGATGGCTTTGCGCGGTTTGCCCGTGGCCAAGGCCTTGGCACCGGTTTTGGCCGAGGCCGAAGCGCAGCTGGCCGACATCACCGCTCGGCTGGAGCACAAGGGCGACAGCGAGCAGGCTTTGCTCGATGTGCTGGTGTCGCTGGCGGCGCGGGTGGAGCGCGCCACAGCCGAGCATGGCTACCGGTTCTCGGCCACGCGGGCTTATGACACTTTGGTGGGTCAGCGCATTGCCGAGCTGCGCGAGCGGCCTGTGGCCGGCATCCAGACAGTAGGCGAGTTCATGCAACGCCGCTTGTCACCGGCCATGGCCACGGTGGCGGCCACGGCGCAACGCCTCGCGTCCTTGTCCGAACGGGTCTCGCGCACCAGTGCCTTGCTGCGCACCCGGGTGGACATCGCCACCGAGTCGCAAAACCAGGTCTTGCTGGAAAAGCTCACCAAAGGCCAGGCCTTGCAGCTGCGCTTGCAAAGCACCGTTGAAGGCCTGTCGATCGCGGCCATCAGCTACTACGTGGTGAGCCTGGTGCTGTATGGCGCCAAAGCCTTGAACAAGCTGGGCGTGCCGATGAACCCCGAGATGACCGCAGGCCTGTCGATCCCCTTGGTGCTGTGGGGGGTGTGGCGCTTGACGCGGCGCATCCACGCTCGGATATACAGCGAAGATTGAGTTTCAGGGCTTGGCTGCCGGGTCCAGGCCCGTGCCGCGCACGATCTCGGCCACAGCAGGCGATGTGAAAAAGCGCACCAGGTGCTTGGCGGCTTCTTGCTGCTCCGAGCCTTGCACCAGCGCCGACGAGAAGAAGATGGTTTGCTGCACGGCATCGGGCAAGGTGCCGACAAAGTCGAGTTCCTTGAAGTAAATCAGCTCGCTCACTTGCTGAAAGCCCAGCTCGGCATCGCCGCGTGCCACCACCGCGCCCACGCGCTCGCTCATGATCTTTTTGGCGGTCTTTTGCATCTGCTCGGCAATGCCCAGCTTGGGGAACATTTCTGTCGAGAGGTACGTGCCGCTGGCGCTGGCCGAGTAGGCCACCGACTTGGCGTTCAGCAGGGTTTGCTTGAGCGCCTCGACGGTGCTGATGTCGGGCTTGGGCGTGCCTTTGCGCACGGCCACGCCGATTTGCGAGCGGGCCAGGTCCACACGGCTGCCGGGCACGAGCTTGCCGTCTTTCATCAGCGCTTCAAGGCCGCCTTCGGACAGGATGACCAGGTCGAACTTTTCACCACGGCCAAAGCGGCTGGGGATCGAGTCGGGCGCGTTGCCGATCGAGGCACCGTAGGCGCTGATGACTTTGTGGCCGCTCGCCGCTTCGTAGATGGGCACCAGTTTTTTGTAGGCTTCGGTGAAGGCACCGGAGGTGACGACGCGGATCTCGGCCGCTTGTGCGGTCAGTGAGGCCAAGACCAGCAGGGCGCTGGTCAGCAGGTGACGGCGGGTGAAGGTGTTGAAAATTTTCATGGGATATGTCTCCGTGGTGTTGTTCATTCGGCGGTGATCTTGCGTTCGCGGATCACGCGGCCCCAGGTGGCGGTTTCCTTGGCCATGTATTTGGCAAACTCATCGCGTGTGCCCGGTTGCGGTGTCAGGCCGTGGCTGTTGAGCTGCTCGACCACGTCGGGACTCTTGAGCACCTTGACCAGCTCGGTGTTCCAGCGGTCCAGGATGGGCGCGGGCACTTTGGACGAAGCCACAAAGGCATACCAGTTGGTGGCGGAAAAGCCGGGGTAGCCCGATTCGGCGATCGTCGGGATCTTGGGCAGTGCACTCAGGCGCTGGGTGCCGGTGCTGGCCAGCGGGATCAGCTTGCCGCTTTCGATGTGCGGCAAAGCGGTGGACAGCGTGGAGTAGTAAGCTGCGACGCGACCGCCGATCAGGTCCTGCATGGCCGGTGCACCGCCTTTGTAGGGGATGTGGATGGTGTCGATGCCCGCCATGTCGTTGAGCAATTCACCGGCCAGGTGCGAGGCCGAGCCGGGGCCGGTGGAGGCGAAGTCGAGCTTGCCGGGGTTCTTTTTGGCGGCGGCGATGAACTCGGCGAAGGTCTTGATGCCGGTCTGGTTATTGACGACCAGCACGTTGGGAAAGTTCACGCCCATGGTGATGGGGGCCAGATCTTTGACCGGGTCGTAGGGCAGCTTCATCATGTGCGGCGCAATGGTGAGTGGTCCGACCGAGCCGAACAGGAGCACGCTGCCGTCTGCTGGCCCCTGGGCCGCAAATTGGTGTGCGATGTTGCCGCCCGCACCGGGTTTGTTGTCGATCACGACGGAGGCGCCGATGTTCTCGCCCAGCTTTTTGGCGATGATGCGTGCGCCCGTGTCGGCCGCACCGCCGGCGGCAAAGCCGACCACCATGGTGATGATTTTCTTGGGGGGGAAGGTTTGAGCTTGGGCGCTCAGACCCGCGCAGGCCAAGGCTACGCAAGCGATGGCTTGAAGGGTGGTGCGTTTGGATGTCATGGGGGTCTCCTGGTTCAATCGTTGCTCAGCCCGATGGGGTTGGGTTGTCTTTTTTCCACGGCGTGGCGGATCAGCGATGCAGTCCTGAAAATGCCGTGCGCGAATTTGTTGTAGGGCAGCGTGGCGAACAGCGCCATCACCGCGCCCAGGTGCACCACCAGCCAGGTGGGCATGCTGGCGTGGCCTCGTGCGAGCCACAGGCCCAGGCCCGAGAAGCTGATGAGGAACAGCAGGCCGATGAAACCCAGGTCCATGGGTTTTTGCGCGGCATCGCCTTGCAGTGCGTGGCGCTGCAAGTTGAGTTTGAACAGGCCTGCCGTGCCGATGAGCAAACTCACGCCGCCGATCACGCCCAGCACTTTGGGCAGGCTGGGCAGTTCATAGGGCGCGGGCAGACCCAGCGCGTAGTGGTAGAGCGTGGCCACGCTGGTGGCCGCAAAGCACAACACGAAGCCGTAGAAGGTCAGGTGGTGTGCGCGTCGGCGTGCGTGGGTGAATTCGTCATCGGCGTTGTTGCAGCCTTCGCCATGGCCACCGTCCAGGTACTTCAGGCGCAGCGCGTCGTGTGTGGCCTCGGCTGCCGCTGGTGCGGTGACGGCGGCACCGCTGGTGGCGGGCGTGATCTCGCGCCAGAAGCGCCGGACGCCCATGGCCAGGGCCAGCACGGACCACAGGAAGATCGGGGCGAACAGACCGACCAGCAGGTTGTGCGGGAAGATGCTGTAGAAGTTCTCGACAGGCCCGCGACTTGCGCTTTGCTGGGCCAACCACAGGAACAAGGCCAGACCCGCAGCCAGCGCCAGGCTGAGCGCCAGGCCATTGCGCTTGTAGAGCTGACCCAGTGGCGCAGGCCAGGCGTAGTCGGCATAGGTCTGTACCCGCAACTTGGCCATGGCTTGCGGGATGTTGACGCCAAAGTCGTGCGGTGGCGCGTACTGGCAGGCGTGCAGACAGGCGCCACAGTTGTGGCACAGGTTGGCCATGAAATGCAGGTCAGCAGGCGCAAACGACAGGCGGCGCGTCATGGCCGGAAAGACCGCACAAAAGCCTTCGCAGTAACGGCAGGCGTTGCAAATTTGCAGTTGACGTGCGGCTTCGCTCTCGGCTTCAGTCGGGGCCCACTGGCCGTTGGCCAGGGCTTTGGCTTCCTGGGTGAGTTCTTGCAGTGTGCTCATCGCGCGCCTCCGGTCTGCGCAGCTTGTGCGGCGTTGGTGCCCGCGATGCGGCCAAAAGCGGTGCCGATCGACATGCCGACCCCTGCGGTGTAGCCTTTGCCCAGCACATTGCCCGCCATCATTTCGCCCGCAACAAACAGGTTGTCGCTGGGCACGCCACCAAAGCGCACCGCAGCGGTTTCGTCGGTTTCCAGCCCCAGGTAGGTGAAGGTCACGCCGGGTTTGACGGCGTAGGCATAAAACGGCCCGGTGTCGATGGGGCGTGCCCAATGCGTCTTGGCAGGCACCACGCCCTCGGTGTGACAGTCGTCCAGGGCGGTGTGGTCAAAAGTGCCGGGGCGGCAAGCTGCGTTGTAGTTGTTCAACGTCTGCATGAAGGTGTTCACATCCAGTCCGATTTTGGAGGCCAGCTCGGGCAGGGTGGACGCTTGCACACCTTCAAACACCGGCGGCATGAAACGGCCAATGGCCTTGCTGTCGATGATCGAGTAAGCCGTTTGGCCAGGTTGCTGGGCCACCAGGCGGCCCCAGATCGCGTAGCGCTTGGGCCAGAAGTCTTCGCCCTCATCGTAAAAACGCTTGGCCTCGGTGTTGACCACCACGCCCAGCGAGACGCAGTCGATGCGGGTGCAGATGCCGCCGTCGTACAGCGGTGCGCGTGCGTCAATCGCCACCATGTGGGCTTGCGTGGCGTCGCCAATCGGATCGGCGCCTTGGGCCAGCATGTGCTTGAGCAGCACGCCCTGGTTGAAGCGGGTGCCGCGGATCAAAAAGTTGTCGGCGGGCCATTCGCCAAGCGCGTTTTGACCCCAGGCTTCGCGCAGCCACTCGCGGTTGGACTCGAAGCCTACGGCGGCCAGCACACAGGTTTTGGCGGTGATGCGCTCGTTGCCGACCCAGGCGGCCACGAAGCGGCCGTTCTCGATCTCGAGTCTTTCGACAGGCGCGTTGTAGCGGATCTGCACGCCGAGTTTTTCGGCGCTGCGGTAGTAGGCGTTGACCAGGGCCTTGCCTCCGCCCATGAAGAAGGCGTTGGTGCGCGCCACATGCAGCGCGCCCGACAGTGGCGGTTGAAAGTGCACGCCGTGGCGGCGCATCCAGTCGCGGCAGGTGCTCGACGCCCGGATGGTCAGGCGGGCCAGTTTTTCGTTGGTGATGCCGCCGGTGACCTTGAGCAGGTCTTGCCAGAATTCTTCTTCGGGGTAGGCGTCCACCAGCACGTCTTGCGGGGCGTCGTGCATGCAGCGCAGATTGCGGGTGTGGCCAGAGTTGCCGCCGCGCCACTCACGCGGGGCGGCTTCGAGCAAGCGCACGCTTGCGCCCGCTTCAGCAGCCATCAGGGCCGCACACAGGGCGGCGTTGCCGCCACCAATCACCAGCACATCGGTGCTCATCACTTGTCCTTGTTTTGTCAAGGCCGCAAGTGTTGCCGAAAATCAGATCATTGAGAAATGAAATATTCGGATCGTTTATTTCGTTTTTCGCAATGGTTTGTGGGCGCGCAAAGTGCTCAACACCAGTTCGTAAAAATTCTGTGCAGCGGGCGACAGGCTGTGCTGGGTTTTGCGCAGCAGTGTGACTTTGCGTTTGACCACCGGGCCGATGAGCGGGATCTTGACCACGTTCGGGCGGTCGCCGTTTTCAAAAGTGGAGGACGGCAAGATGGCACAGCCGACCCCTGCGGCCACCAAATTGATGGCGGTGGCGTGGTGCTGTACTTCGTAATGTCCACTCAGGCGGATGCCGCGTTTGGCCAGCTGGTAGTCCAGGAACACCCGTGTGGCCATGAAGCTGCTGACCACGATCAGGTCCACATGGCGGATGTCGGTCCACTGCACCGAGGCTTTGTCTTGAAACGGGTGCGGCGTGGGGCAAAGCAGGGTCAGCGGGTCTTCAAAAAGGGCGACCTCTTCCAGGTCCGGGTGCGGTTCGCCGTTGATGGCGATGCCCAGTTCGGCCTGCCCGCTCAGCACCGCTGCACGCACATCGTGTGAGGATGCATCGTGCAGGCGCAAGCTGTTGCCGGGACAGGCCGTGGCGTATTGGCGGATCAGTTGCGGCAGCACATGGGTGGTGAGCGAGGGCACGCAGGCCAGGGTGAAGTGGCCCAGCCCTTGCTGGGCTTTGTTGCGCACACGTTCGATGGCGCGGGTGGCGTCCATGACCAGGCTGCGCGCTTGCGGCAGAAAGTCCTTGCCTGCGGCGGTCAACTCCACGCGCCGCGTGGTGCGGTCCAGCAGCCGTATCTCCAGCAGCGATTCGAGTTTCTGGATGCGCCGCGTCAGCGCGGTTTGCGTCAGGTGCAGCTGCTCGGACGCTTTGACAAAGCTGCTGAGCTCGGCCACACACACGAAGGCTTGCAGACCGTCAAAGTCGATTTTCATGACAGGGCGTTCAGGCGGCGGGCCAGGCCGCATCGATCACGCCACCGCCCAGGCACACATCGCCGTCGTACAGAACGGCGCTTTGGCCAGGCGTCACAGCCCATTGCGCTTGCGGAAAGTGCATGGCAAAAGCCGGCTCTGTCAGGCCGTTGGCGGCTGCGCGCAACTCGCAAGGCGCATCGGCCTGGCGGTAACGGGTTTTGGCGGCATACAGGCCAGGGGCGGGCGGCTGGCCTGCGCACCAGCTGGCGTCGGTGGCCGACAGGCCTTCGGACAGCAGCCAAGGGTGGTCGTGTCCTTGCACCACCCAGAGGGTGTTTTTTTCAATGTCCTTGCGCGCTACAAACCAGGGTGTGTGTTCGCCCCCGCCACGCTGTGCGCCTTTGGCCTTGATGCCGCCAATGCCCAGGCCCTGGCGTTGGCCCAGGGTGTAAAAGCTCAGGCCCACATGCTTGCCGATGGTGCGACCCGTGGGGTCCTTGATCGGGCCGGGCTCTTTGGAGATGTAGCGGTTGAGGAACTCGCGGAAAGGCCGCTCGCCAATGAAGCAGATGCCGGTGGAGTCTTTCTTCTTGGCATTGGGCAGGCCGATTTCTTCGGCAATGCGGCGCACTTCGGTCTTGTGCAATTCGCCCACCGGAAACAGCGTTTTGGAAAGCTGCGCCTGGTTCAGGCGGTGCAAAAAGTAGCTCTGGTCCTTGGACGGGTCCAGACCTTTGAGCAATTCGTGGCGGCCGGTTTGTTCATTCAAGCGCACGCGGCAGTAGTGACCCGTCGCGATTTTCTCGGCGCCCAAGCGCATGGCGTGGTCCAGGAAGGACTTGAACTTGATCTCCGCATTGCACAGGATGTCGGGGTTGGGTGTGCGCCCAGCCTGGTATTCGCGCAAAAACTCCGAAAACACCCGGTCTTTGTATTCGGCCGCAAAATTGACGTGCTCGATCTCGATGCCCAGCACATCGGCCACAGCGGCGGCATCGACGAAATCGATGTTGGACGAACAATATTCGCTGTCGTCGTCATCTTCCCAGTTCTTCATGAAGATACCGATGACTTCGTACCCCTGCTGCTTGAGCAGGTAGGCGCTGACGGCTGAATCGACGCCGCCGGACAGACCGACGACCACACGTGGAAGTTGTGACATGCATCGATTATCCCGCGGCGGCAATGGCCGTAAATTTATAATCCTTAGACTTCATAAATCCGATGTCCAAACCCTGCACATGGTGCCCCTATCTTCGAACTGTTCTGAGCGACATCGCGCATGGGCTGTTCCTTGTCACCCACAGTGGTCTGGCCATGGTGGGGCTGGCGGTGGCCGCCTGTGTGTTGGCCTTGTGGATCAACCCGGTCTGGTTGCAAGCCTCGGAAGAAAAGCTGTTCACCTGGCTGCGTGAAAGGCAGGTGCTGGTGTCGTGGTTGCCCGAAAACGCGGCGGAACGGGCCACGGCCATGAATGTGCGCGATCTGCCAGCCAGCCAGGCTGCCGTGGCCAATTGGCTGGCCCGCAAGTACAAAGTGGCACCCGAGCCGGTGGCCGCTTTGGTGGCCGAGGCCCAGGTGCTGTCCAAAAAATACAAGTTGGCGCCGAACCTGATTCTCGGGGTCATGGCCATCGAGTCGAATTTCCACCCCTACATCCAGAGCCAGGTGGGCGCACAAGGCTTGATGCAGGTGATGACGGGCATCCACACCAAGCGTTACCAGGCCTATGGCGGCAATTTGACGGCCTTTGATCCGCTCACCAACATGCGTGTGGGGGTGGCGGTGTTGTCCGATGCCGTCAAGCTCAAAGGCTCGATCGACGAGGGTTTGAGGTTTTACCTCGGTGGCGACGCCGTGTTTGAAGATGGCGGCTATGTGGCCAAGGTGCAGGCAGAGCAAGCCCGCCTGGACCAGGTGGCGGCTGGCGTGAACGTGCCTGTGCTTTGACGTTTCAGCCCAAGCGGCTGAAAAACACCCCACTCATCACCAGGCCTGTGGCGATCACCAGCCAACGCACCCAGTGTGCGGGCAGGCGCTTGGCCAAGCGCGCGCCAGACCAGCCGCCTGCGGTGGCCAACACCATCATCCAGACGGCTTGGTCCCAGACGATGGCACCGGCCCAGGCGAAGGCGGCCACCGACAGCCAGGACAGCACGAACGAGTTGAGGTTCTTCAAGGCGTTGACCGTGTTCATGCGCGATTCACCGGTCAGGGTGTACAGCGCCATCAGCAAGATGCCCAAGCCCCCATTGAAGTAACCACCATAAATGGCCACCAGCATCAGGCCTGGCAAGCGCCAGCTGGGGTGGCCCTGGCCGCCGCGGCGTGCTGCGATGACAGGCCCCAACGCAAAAAGCGCGGTGGCCAGCAGCAAGAGCCAGGGCACCAGTCCCGAAAACAGGCGTGCCGGTGTGATCAGCAGCAAACCCGCACCGATCAGACCGCCCAAGGCGGCCACCAGGACTTCGCGTTGCAACACCCGGCGCGGGATGTGACCGAGCTCGGCCCGAAAGCCCAGGGTGCTGCCCAGGTAGCCCGGACTCACCGCCGCCGCGCTGGTGGCGTTGGCGGCCAAGGGGGGCACGCCTGCAAACACCAGGGCCGGAAAGGTCAGAAAACTGCCGCCGCCCGCAATGGCGTTGAGCGCGCCCGCACCAAAGGCCGCAGCGCCCGTCACAAGCCAGACGTTGTCCATCATGGTGTCAAGGGGGGCAAGGAGGCCACGGCTTCGTCGGTGTAAATCATGTCCAGCGGATAGCGCTGGCCGGCCCGATGGTCTTCGATGCAGCGCAGCACCAGTGGGCTGCGGTGACGATCTGTGCTGTCGCGCACTTCGTCCAGCGTCATCCAGACGGCACGCACAATGCCCTCGTCAAGCTGGCGATTGGCCTGCAAGTCACCGATGTCGCCGCAAAAAGCCAGGCGCAAATAGGTGATGTCTTCTTGTGTGGCGGGCCTTTGAAAACGCGACAGGTACACGCCCACCAGCGCCGTGGGCTTGAACAGGTGGGCGGTTTCTTCCAGCGCTTCGCGGGCGCAGCCTTCGGCCGGCGATTCCCCTGGGTCCAGGTGGCCGGCGGGGTTGTTCAGGCGCAAGCCATCGCGTGTCTGTTCTTCAACCAAAAGATAGCGGCCATCTTTTTCGATGATGGCCGCCACGGTGACGTTGGGTTTCCAGCGAGTGTCCATCTGCACATTATCGGTGCGGCCTGACCGGTGTCATGCACGGGATAGACCCGATCGTGACCTTGTAAGTTTCGGTTTATATTGGGGCATTGATTTGCGCAACAGGCCGCAAGTCCCACGATTTCATCATCTTCAGGAGACAAACCATGCGCATAGGCGTGCCACGAGAAATATTCCCGGGTGAAAAACGGGTGGCCACTGTGCCCGATGTGGTGACCAAACTGGTCAAACTCGGTTTTGAGGTGGTTGTAGAGCAAGGGGCGGGTGCGCTGGCCGACCTGTCGGACGATGCGTATGTCGAAGCTGGTGCGACCGTTGCGCCGAGTGCTGCCGAGCTCTGGAGCGGCAGCGACATCGTCTTCAAGGTGCGCGCCCCTACGGCCGACGAAGTGGCCTTGATGCACGAAGGCCAGACCCTGATCGGCTTCTTGTGGCCTGCCCAAAACTCCGATTTGATGCAGCAGCTCTCGGCCAAAAAAGTCACGGCGCTGTCGATCGACGCATTGCCTCGCACCTTGAGCCGCGCCCAGAAGATGGACGCGCTGACCTCGATGGCCGGTGTCAGCGGTTACCGTGCGGTCGTGGAGGCGGCCAACGCCTTTGGTCGTTTCTTCAACGGTCAGATCACGGCCGCGGGCAAGGTGCCTCCGGCCAAGGTGTTCATCGCCGGTGCCGGTGTGGCCGGTTTGGCCGCCATCGGTGCCGCCGCCAGCCTGGGTGCCATTGTGCGCGCCAACGACACGCGTGCCGAAGTGGCCGACCAGGTCGTGTCGCTGGGCGGTGAATTCGTCAAGGTCGACTACGAAGAAGAAGGCTCGGGCGGCGGCGGTTACGCCAAGGTGATGAGTGAGGGCTTTCAGGCCGCGCAGCGCGAGATGTACGCGCAGCAAGCCAAGGAATGCGACATCATCATCACCACCGCGCTGATTCCCGGTAAACCCGCCCCCAAGCTGATCACCGCCGAGATGGTGAAAAGCATGAAGCCCGGTAGCGTCATCGTCGACATGGCCGCCGAGCAAGGCGGTAACTGTGAGCTGACCGAGCCGGGCAAGGCGGTGGTCAAGCACGGCGTGACCATCGTCGGTTACACCGATCTGGCCTCGCGCATGGCTCGCCAGTCCTCCACGCTGTACGGCACCAACCTGTTCCGCTTGACCGAAGAGTTGTGCAAGACCAAGGACGGCGTCATCAACGTCAACATGCAGGACGACGCCATCCGGGGCCTGACGGTCATCAAGGACGGTGAAATCACCTGGCCCGCGCCCCCGCTGGTGGTCGCGCCCAAACCAGCACCCAAGCCCGCAGCGGCGGTGGCCGAGAAGAAAAGCGGTCATGGCCATGGCAGCAGCGGCCCGATGCCGCTCAAAACCTTGGGGTTGGTGTTCGGTCTGGGGGCCTTGGCGTTCTGGGCCATTGGCGCTTACGCCCCCGCAGCCTTCCTGGGGCACTTCACCGTGTTCGTGCTGGCTTGCTTCATCGGCTACATGGTGGTGTGGAACGTGACACCTGCCCTGCACACGCCGCTCATGAGTGTGACCAATGCGATCTCCAGCATCATCGTGATCGGTGCGCTGGTGCAAATCCTGCCGCCCGAGGTGGGCACCAACGGCCGACCTGACCAACTGATCCAGTGGCTGGCTTTCGCTGGCATCGTGCTCACGGCCGTCAACATGTTCGGTGGCTTTGCCGTGACCCGTCGCATGCTGGACATGTTCCGAAAGTAATGACTTTGGGGACAGATCTTCAGCTCTGTCCCCAGCTGAATAAAACTTTGGAGGCAGATTCAGCGCTGTCTCCAACTGATCAAGTTAAAGAAAAGAGACGTTCATGACTTCCAGCCTGGCCACGGTCGCCTACATCGGCGCAGCCATCCTCTTCATCCTCAGCCTGGGTGGCTTGTCCAACCCGGAAACCTCGCGCCGCGGCAACCTCTACGGCGTCATCGGCATGGCGCTGGCCGTGTTCGCCACCATCTTGGGGCCGCGCGTCGCGACTGCGGGCATCCCGTGGATCGTCGGTGCGCTGCTGATCGGCGGCAGCGTCGGCCTGTACGCCGCCAAAACCGTCAAGATGACCCAGATGCCCGAACTGGTCGCGCTGATGCACAGCCTGGTGGGCCTGGCCGCTTGCCTGGTGGGCTTTGCCAGCTATGTGGACACCTCGGTCCAGTACACCGGCGCTGAAAAAGCCATCCACGAAGTGGAGATCTATGTCGGCATCCTGATCGGTGCGGTCACTTTTTCGGGCTCGCTCATTGCCTTTGGCAAGCTCAACGGCAAGATCGGTGGCAAGCCCCTCTTGCTGCCCGCACGCCACTGGCTCAATCTGATCGGCCTCTTGGTGGTGGTCTGGTTCGGCCGTGAGTTTGTGAACGCGCATGACGTGCAAAGCGGCATGACCCCGTTGATCGTGATGACCGTGATCGCCTTGCTGTTTGGCATCCACATGGTCATGGCCATTGGCGGCGCCGACATGCCGGTGGTGGTGTCCATGCTCAACAGCTACTCGGGCTGGGCCGCTGCGGCCACCGGCTTCATGCTCAGCAACGACTTGCTGATCGTGACCGGTGCGCTGGTGGGCTCGTCGGGTGCCATCCTGTCTTACATCATGTGCAA
>JACCDU010617051.1_pt1 | contig 17241 bp, 11 predicted proteins | sample 7446081 | NCBI WGS metagenome assembly JACCDU01 (sample SAMN15323447, study PRJNA562643) | freshwater metagenome | isolation source: river surface water | place: USA:Blue River Watershed | collected 2017-08-17
GCGGTTGCTGCCGCTGCGGCTTCGGATGGGAACAATGCAACAGATGGCGATGGCGGGGGCGGTGACGGCGATACCACCGCGCCTACAGGTCAAACGGGCGGGCTTGCTGCCGTGAGTGACACCGGCACACGCGGAGACAACATCACCAACAGCACAACGCCCACCATCGACGGGCGAGCCGAGCCAGGCGCTGCCGTAGAAGTGACCCTCAACGGCAAAACCTACTCAACCACCGCCAACGTCACCACAGGGGCTTACAGCGTCAGCGTCCCGCTGGCCGATGCCCTGGGCAACGGCACCTACTCGCCCAGCATCAAAGTCACTGACGCGGCAGGCAACACCAGCACGGTGACTGGGACTGCCTTTACCGTTGACACGGACGCCCCCACCGGCCAAACCGGCGCGCTGACCAACACGGCGTCCAACGACAGCGGCGCCCTGGGTGAAAACATCACCAGCACCACCACACCTGAGATCAGTGGCACAACCGAGCCAGGCGCTGCCGTAGAGGTCACCCTCAACGGCAAAACCTACGCCACCACCGCCCACGCCACCACGGGCGCCTACAGCGTCACCGTCCCGCTGGCCGATGCCCTTGGCAATGGCACCCACACCCCCAGCATCCAAGTGACTGACGCCGCAGGCAACACCAGCACGGTGACTGGGACTGCTTTTACCATCGACACTTTTGCACCTACAGGTCAAACGGGTAGGCTGACGGCGACAGCGCCCAACGACAGCGGCACCTTGGGCGACAACATCACCAGCACCACCACACCACAGATCAATGGCACGGCCGAGGCCGGTGCTGCGGTTGAGGTCACCCTCAACGGCAAAACCTATTCCACCACCGCCCACGCCACCACAGGCGCCTACAGCGTCAGCGTTCCACTGGCCGATGCGCTGGGCAATGGCTCCTACACCCCCAGCATCAAGGTCACCGATGCCGCAGGCAACAGCAGCACCGTGAACGGGACAACATTTGCAATAGATGCATTTGCTGTCGCAATCACAAGTGTAGAAACGAATGCCATCAACAATGTTGAGCAGTTTGAAAGCGTCGCCATGTATCCCTCGGGCGGTGTGATCAACACAAGTTACGTGCGCATGACTTATTCCGAAGGAAGCACTCAAACGACCGATCAGCTGACTGGGCAAATTTTTAGCCACCAAACCGTGGACACTGGCAATTCGATCGGCATTGGCAGTTCCAACATTCAGCTTTCCAGTTCAGATTTTTCTTTGTTTGTAGATTTGAACCACTACACATTCACATCGCTGTCTTTCATGTACAAAGATTTGCAACAAGGGGTTTTATATGCGCCAAGCGCTGAAACCACCACGGCGGCAACTGTGCAATTTCTCAATGGATCAGGTGCTGTCATCGGAACACAAGCTTTATTCGCAGTCACTGATAATTCTGTTACACCGACGTTCACCTGGAACAACACGACATCTGCGGTCGCTTCTTCTTTCAGGATTGTGGGTTTGACCAATGATCAGTGGTTCATGGACAAGCTGTCCTTCACCTCTGTTGCAGGCTCGTTGGGCAGCGGCTCCACGACGACAGATACGAGCCCTGTGTTGAATGGCACTTTGGGCACTGCGCTGTCAGGTTCGCAATATGTGGAGATTTTTGATGGTGCAACGAGTCTTGGCAATGCGACTGTGAGCGGCATGACCTGGACATTCAATGTGCCCGCAGCCAGCTACGCCACGCACACTTACACCGCGCAAGTCAAGGACGGCACGCAAGTGCTCAGTACATCCAGCAACTTCACACTCATTGTGGCCGCAACCCCTTTGGTGCTCGATTTGAACGGCGACGGGGTGCAAACCATCAGCGTCTCGGAAGGAACCCAGTTTGATTTGTTGAACACGGGCACCCAACAAAGCGTGGGCTGGGTGGATCAGCACGATGGCTTGTTGGCGATCGATTTGAATGGCGATGGTCACATCAACTCGGGCGCGGAGCTCTTTGGCGATCACATGCAACTGCCCAACGGGTCTTTGGCTAAAGACGGTTGGCATGCTTTGGCTGCCATGGACAGCAACGCAGACGGCCAAATCAATGCACAGGATGAGGGTTTTGACCGCTTGCTGGTGTGGGTCGATGCCAATGGCAATGGCACCAGTGATGCGGGCGAGCTGTCCACCTTGGCAGCAACCCACATTGCCAGCATCGATCTGGCCGCCAACAACCACAGCGTCCAACAAAACGGCAACGTGGTGCAGTATTTTTCAACTTACACCACCCTGGATGGCCGCACGCATGAAGTCGCCGATGTGGGGTTTCAAGTGAACCCTGCGGTGTTCGCCTCTCACGGAATGGACGCGGGCCAGCTCTTGGTCGATCCAGCCATGCTGAACGCGAGTCGCCCGATGCTTTGAGCAAAACACCACAGATGGCGACTCAACAGTCCATTCATCCACCCATGACCCGGCGCCAGAGCATCAAAAGTGCGTCGCGCTCTTCCACCCATTGGGTCATGGGCACATCGGTGGGCTCTTCGTTCAGACGGGCATGGTGCTGAATCCGGCGCATCTCCCGATAAGCGTTGGCTGAAGACTCACCCATGCCCAGGGGCAGCAAGCCCGCTTTTTCAGCCCGCTGCAGCAAGGCAATATTGCCCACGTTGTCTGCCAACTCCGGGTGGGCCGCCGTGTGCAACAGCACCAGGTATTGCACCGCAAACTCGGCGTCCACCATGCCACCGGGGCTGTGTTTCACGTCAAGCCGGTCCGGCTTGACCGGGTGGCCCTGGCGCACCCGCTCGCGCATGGCCACGATCTCGGCCTTCAGGCTGACCGCATCACGCGGGGCGCTGATGACGGCGTGGCGCACGGCGTCAAAGCGCGCTGCCAAGCTGGGCCATCCCATGACAAAGCGGGCGCGCGTCATGGCCTGGTGCTCCCAGGTCCAGGCGGTGTTGCTGCCGCGTTGTTGCTGGTAGTCGGCATAGGCCTCAAAACGCGTGACAAGCAGGCCCGAGTTGCCGTTGGGGCGCAACGCAGTGTCGATCTCGTACAAATCTCCGTCGGCGGTTTTCACCGTCATCCAGTTGATGATTTTGCGCACATACGCGGCGTAAATTTCCTGGGCGCGCTCGTCTTCGTCGTCATACACAAACACAATGTCCAGGTCGCTGCCATAGCCCAGCTCCTTGCCGCCCAGCTTGCCGTAGCCAATGATGGCAATGGCCGGTTCTTCGCGGTGGCGGTTTTTCAGGCGGCTCCAACACCAGCGCGACGTCACACGCAACACGGCGTCGGCCAGTGCACTCAGGTCGTCAGCCACTTGCTCCACCGTGAGCACGCCCTCCACATCGCGCGCCAGCGTGCGGAACTGCTCCGCATGGTGCGCACGGCGCAGCAGGTTCATCAGGCTTTCTTCATCGTCTTCGCCCGTGCGTTGCAGGGCCAGGCGCCGGGCCTGCAACTCGGCTTCAAATTCAGCCGCATCAAAGCGGGTCTGAAACAAATTGCCCCCAGCCAGCTCATCGATCACGCCTGGGTGTTGCAACAAGTAGCGCGCCGGCCATTTGGCCGCACCCAACAGGCGCAACAGGCGTTCGTAGACCGATGGGCGCTCCAGCATCAAGGCCAGATAACTTTCACGGCGCAGCAAAGGCTCGATCCAATCGGCCATGCGCAACACCGCCACTTCAGTGATGCGGCCCTCGGTCAGCCACTGCGCGGTGCGCTGCAACAACCGCGTGAGCCGCCCGCGCGCGTCTTCGCGCAAGGCCAGCACACGAGGGCTGTCGCCCCACTGCGCCAAACGTTCACGCACCGGGCCCTTGAATTCACCGAGGACAGATTCCAGCTCGGCGTGTTCGCGGCCATTGCCGTTTTTTCCATTCTTGCCGTTGCAGGTTTTGCAATCGCGGTCACTGCCGAGCAAGGTGTCGAACTCTTGCGCCACCACTTCGCGGTGCGCGTCCAAGGCGCTCAAAAAATCACAGGTGCCCGCAAAACCCAGCGTCTGGGCCATCCAGGCCAGGTCGTCGTCACGGGTCGGCAACACGTGGGTTTGCTGATCATCCAGGTACTGGATGCGGTGCTCCACCTGGCGCAAAAACACATAAGCGGCCCCCAGCGCGTCGGCTGTGGCCTGCGGCATGAGACCGGCTTTGGCCACGCGCTGCAACGCGTCCATCGTGGGGCGGGTGCGCAATTCAGGAAACTGCCCACCCCGCACGACCTGCAAAAGCTGCACGGTGAATTCGATTTCGCGGATGCCCCCGCGCGACAGCTTGACGTCGTTGGCGCGCTCAGGGTGGCCGGCGCTGCGCTTGGCCGCATGGTCGCGGATTTGCTGGTGCAGCGTGCGCAAGGACTCGAACACGTTGTAATCCAAATAACGGCGAAAGACAAAAGGCAGCACCACGCCGCGCAGCGCCTGGGCCGATCCATTGAGCACCGCGCTGCGGGGGGCAACCACCCGGCTTTTCATCCAGGCAAACCGCTCCCATTCACGGCCCTGCGCGAGCAAATACTCCTCCAAGGCATCGAGCGAGACCACACTGGGCCCAGAGTTGCCGTTCGGTCGCAGGGCCAAGTCGACCCGGAACACAAAGCCGTGCTCCGTGGTGTCGCCAATCAAGGCGTACATGCGCTTGACGGCGCGGGTGAAGTATTCCTGACACGACACTTTGTTGCGGCCTTCGCTGTTGCCCAGCGTCTCGCCGTCTTCGTCGTACACATAAATCAGGTCGATGTCGCTCGACACATTCAGCTCGCGCGCACCCAGCTTGCCCATGCCCACGATCCACATTTCGGCCCGTTGGCCATTGGCTTTGGTGGGCCCACCGTGCAGCGCATCCAGATCGGCCGAGACCTGCTGCCAGGCGATGTCGAGGGTGACTTCGGCCAACCAGGTCATGCTGCGGGTCACCTGGTCCAGGCTCAGGCGCCCCGCGCAATCGAGCTGGGCCAGTCGCTCCAGGGTGAGTTGACGCAAGACCCGCAGTGCTGCACTGGTGTCCAAATGGGCCGCCGTCAAGGCCTGAAATGCCCCTTGCAGGGTTTCGCGGCTCGGTACACCGGGGGCCAACAAAGGCAAAAAGTCACCATAACGGCGGTGCAGACGCTGAACAAAACGGGCGTAAAGGTGCACATCGATACGGCCTGCTTGTGGGGCATCCATCACTCGCGAGGGCTCTAACGGGGCATTGCTTTGCGTCGTTGGACTGCGGGTCATAATTCCTGCTGACTTTCTCATTTGTACGTTTGTGCCGCATCCACCCGTTTTACCCTCGCGCGAATCTCGCCCACAGCGCTGGCTGGCCGGGCTGGTTCGGCTGTTTTTATGGGTGTTGCTGATCGCCGGTCTGGTGCTGGCTTTGGCTTGGGCAAGCTTGCATTTTTGGATTGTGCCGCGAATCGATGAATTTCGCCCCGGGCTCGAACGCCTTGCCCGGCAATCTCTGGGTGTACCCGTGCGCATTGGCAGTTTGTCTGCTCAAAGCACCGGCTGGGTGCCTTCTTTTGAACTGCGCGACTTGGAGTTGCTCGACGATCAAGGGCGCTCGGGATTGCGTTTGCCCAAGGTGCTCATCGCCTTGAGCCTGCGTTCAGCCATGGGTTTGAAACTGGACCAACTGGTCCTGGACGGACCCGAATTGGCGGTCCGGCAAACCCGCGAAGGCCATTGGCAGGTGGCTGGCATGGAATGGGGAACTGCACTGCAAGGCAACTCCGTGGCCGCCGATTGGCTGTTTTCCCAAAGGGAAATCATCGTCCGTGGCGGGGTGCTGCGGTGGCATGCCGCCCCCTTGGCAGATCCGCAAAACGAGCCCTCGCAAGCGCTGCAACTGCAGGATGTGGACTTGGTGATCCGCAATTCGGCGCGAACGCACAGTCTGCGCCTGGACGCCACGCCACCGCTTGGCTGGGGCGAACGCTTTGTCCTGATGGGGCAATTCAAGCGCAAACTTTTATCCATCCGCGCTGGACGTCATGCGGACTGGTCGGGTCAAGCCTATGCCTATTTCCCACAGGCCGATCTGGCCCAATTGCGTGCCGCCGCACCCGCACAATGGGCGCGCGAGTGGGGGCCCGTTCAGGGTGAAGGCGTTCTTCGACTTTGGGCCGATGTGGACCAAGGTCAATGGCGCGGCGGGGTGGCCGACCTGAGCCTGGTCGGCTTGCGGGCACGCCTGAATGAGCAAGGCTTGCCACTGGCTTTTGAACGCCTGTCGGGACGGGTGGGCGTTCAGGTCCATGAAGACGGGTTTATGGCCAGCACACAGGGCCTGTCTTTCGTCAACAACGAAGGGCTGCGCTGGCCCGGCGGCAACGTGTCACTGGACTACACACGGGCAGCCGATTCACGGCCCGCCCGGGGCGTTTTACAGGCCGACCAACTCGATTTGCACGCTTTGCGCGAGCTGGCCTTGCGTTTGCCACACGCCGCAGCCATTCATCCCGCCTTGCAGGCGCGTGACATCGCCGGGCAGGTGAGCCACTTGCACCTGCGCTGGCAAGGCGAATGGCCTCAGCCCGACACCTATGAGGCCAAAGCCAGCATTCAAGGGCTGCGTTGGCAACCCGACGCGACACAACCAGCCACACCCCCTGGCCAGATGGGCGCCCATTGGCCAGGCTTGCGGGGCGCCGATGTGAATGTGGAGTGGCGACACGATGGCGGTCAGATCGGGGTGCGCATGGGCCAAAACAGCGCACTGTGGCTGCCAGGGGTGTTGTTGCCCGCAGAGGTCCCCCTCCAGAACCTCCAAGCCAATGCGCGTTGGGAACGGCGCAGCAAGGCCCAGGGCGAGGGCTGGCGGGTGCCGCAATGGGATCTCAAAATGGCCAATGCCGACCTGAGTGGCGAATGGCGCGGCCAATGGCACAGCTTGCCCGAGGGGCCCGGCGTGTTGACGCTGGACGGGACACTTGAAAAGGCCAACGCGTCCGCAGCCTACCGGTATTTGCCCCTCAGCCTGCCTGCTTCGGTTCGGGACTACTTGCGCGACGCCCTGGTCCAAGGCAGCTACAACAATGTGAGCGTCAAAATCAAAGGCGATTTGACGAAATTGCCTTTTGCCAACCCCCAAGATGGTGAGTTTCGTTTTTCGGGGCGCGTCAAAGACATCCTCTTTGACATGGTGCCAGCGTCCATCTTGCCGGCCGGTCGCCCCAGCTGGCCGCGCTTGCACGGCCTGCAGGGTCAGCTGATTTTTGACCGCTTGGGCATGCGGCTCAAGGACGCCAGCGCCCGCACCGGGGAAGCCGCCAACGCTGTGGTGCTGACAGCACCCCTGGTGGAAATCGCCGACATGAGCCGACAAGCCCTGCTGCAGGTGCGCGCAGAAAGCAAAAGCAGCGCCCCTGAAGTCTTGAAGCTGATCCAACAATCGGCCCTGAACCCCCTGTTGTCCAACGCGCTGCAAGAAGCGCAAGTGCGTGGCGAGCTGCAAACACGGTTTGACTTGCGCTTGCCTTTGCTCAACCTGGCTCAATCCAAAGTGCAAGGGCATGTGGTGTTCAACAACACCGATTTGCGCCTGCTGCCCGACACACCCTGGTTGGAAAAAATCCAAGGGCAACTGCAATTTCATGAATCGGGCTTTGGCTTGCAACAAATACAGGCGCAACTGTGGGGCGGGCCGGTGGCCATCGAGGGGGGCATGCGCCCCTCCAATGCCGCATCTGCGCCCACCATCGAATTTCAAGCGCGTGGGCGCGTGGGTGCGGAAGGCCTGCGAACGGCCAAGGAGTTCTACCCACTGGACTGGTTGGCACAACATGCGCAAGGCAGCACCGCCTACAACGCCAGCCTGGCCTGGCGAGAAGGCCAGCCGGATCTGCTTGTGCAAAGCAGGCTCGAAGGCATGGCCGTGAACATGCCTGCCCCTTTGGGCAAAACCGCCAAGAGTGCCAGCCCCCTGAACGTGCGGATACGCACGCGCTCGGTCCCCAGCGGCCCACAAGACCATATTCAAGTCCAGTTCGCAGACAGCGTGCGCGTTGAATACGTGCGCAGTTTGTCAGGCAAAGTGCCCGAAGTATTGCGTGGGGTTTGGGGCGTCGGCATACCCCCCAACCAAATGCCCGCCTTGCCCGAGTCGGGGGTCACCGCACAAGTGGTCATGGATCGCCTGGATGTCGACGAGTGGCTGGCCCTGTTGCCCGAGCCCCAAACAGCGCCTGCCGGGCAAGCTGCACGCGCCGCCCCCGGCATGGGCACAGCCCCCGTCTGGCAAAGCTATTTGCCCACACGCATGGGGCTGAAGACCCAGACCTTGACCGTCAATGACCGCAGTTTGCACCAGGTGAACGCCGGGGGAACCCGCGACGGCGCCCAATGGCGCAGCACGATTGAAGCCAAAGAAATGGCCGGATATGTCACATTCCAGCAGTCTTTCACCGGGCAACCGGGCCAGCTTTTTGCCCGTTTGAGTCGGCTGAGCTTGCCACCCGCAGAGCTGGCCCAAGTCGAGGCCTTGCTGGAAGCACCGCCGACACAGCTGCCCGCCCTGGACATCGTGGTGGATGCATTGGAGTTGCGCGGCATTCAAATGGGCCGCGTCGAAATTGAAGCCATCAACCAGGAGGCCTCCAAAGCCCGATCCGCTGCTGCCCCTGAATGGCAACTGAACAAGTTCAACATCTTTTTGCCCGAAGCACAAATGAAGAGCACAGGCCGGTGGTTGACCGCCAGAGATGGCGGGCCGCTGCGCAAAACCGAAATGAACTTTGTTTTGGACATTCAGGATGCAGGCGCCTTGCTGAATCGGCTGGGCACACCCGATGCCCTGCGTGGGGGGGTGGGTCAACTGTCTGGCGCCATCCATTGGCAAGGCTCGCCTTTGGCCCTGGATTACCCCAGCATGAATGGGCAGATGGAGGTCCGCATGGGCCGGGGCCAATTCCTCAAGGCCGATGCTGGCGCAGCCAAATTGCTGGGTGTCTTGAGCCTGCAAGCGCTGCCCCGGCGCTTGTTGCTCGATTTCAGGGATGTCTTTGCCGAAGGCTTCGCCTTTGACTCGGTGCGCGGCGATGTCACGATCCACAAGGGCACGGCCCAAACACGCAATCTGCAAATCAAAGGGGTCAACGCACTGGTCTTGTTGGACGGAGAAGCCAGTCTTGCCCAAGAAACCCAAAACCTGAAGGTTCACATCTTGCCCCTTGTAGACACGGGCACCACGTCCTTGTTGGCGGGCATGGCCCTCAACCCGGCGGTGGGGCTGACGGCATTTGTCGCGCAATGGCTTTTGAAAAACCCCCTGGCCCGCGCTTCAAGCCAAGAGTTCTTGATCGATGGCAGCTGGGCCAATCCCCGCGTCACGCGCATCGACAAACGCCCATGACACCCACCGCATTGACGCACTGGCTGCATGCACTTGAACTGCGCACCACCGCCGGGTGGAGCACATTCAAAGAGGCTTTGCCATCAGGGCGTGGCAAGGGCGCTTTGTGGATTGCCCTGATCGCCTTGGTGATGGCGGTGTTGACCACCTTGGTTTGGTTGGCGGGTCGTTACGAAACGAGTCAATTGCAAGCCGAATTGGAGAGTGACACGGCTGAGGCCGTGGGTGATTTGCGGCGTCAATTGGCACGCCAATCGCAAAGCCTGCAAGGCTTGCAATCGAACACGCCGGCAGAAGCTTTCTGGAGCAACGAGGCGCAAGCCCTTTTGCGTGAACACCGCGAATGGCTGCGCATCGAGTCGCGCGACCCGGAGATGAAACTCAAAAACCAGGTCGACACGCCCTTGCGCAAACCCATTTTTGAACGCACCCCGCGCATCGATTCACTCAACGAAACCGTACAAGCCTGTTCCAAAGCCCGCCGCATCAACGGTCCGAGTTATTCCAGCTCTTACTTTTTGCCACAAAGCGATGGCGTGGGTTTTGAGGTCATGGAAATGTGTCTGCCCCAAACAGAAGACGGGGTGCTGATCGGCTTCACCATCGTGACCTATGGTCTGCAAGAGTTGCTCAATGAGCTGTTGGGCAACAGTTTTGGTCGGCGCAACGAGATTTCTTTCACAGAACCCGATGGAACACGTCTGGCCATTGCCGGCAGCCAAAGTCGAGGCCTTCGGGTCTTCACCTCTCAACAACTTGTGAACCTGCCTGGCAACACGCTGGTGTTTCGCATGGATGGTCGTCGCGGCGAAGCCCATCTTTTTCCCAATGTCTTGACCGCCTTGGTCACAGGCATGTCGATGGCCCTGATCACGGTGATGATTTTGTTGGCCAAGGACTCTCGCCGCCGCTTAAAAGCTGAACGCGACCTGGCCGAAGCCTTGGCTTTTCGCAAAGCCATGGAGGACTCGCTGGTCACCGGACTTCGGGCGCGCGATCTGGAAGGGCGCATCACCTATGTGAACCCTGCTTTTTGCCAAATGGTCGGCTTTGAACCCGACATGCTGACTGGAAAAAATGCACCCATGCCCTATTGGCCACCCGAGATGGTGGACGAGTACAGGCAACGCCAAGCAATTCGGCTGGCAGGCAATGTCCCGCCCCGCGAGGGCTTTGAGTCGGTGTTCATGCGGCAGGACGGCACGCGTTTTCCGGTGCTCATCATCGAAGCGCCCCTGATCAGCGTGCAAGGCGAACAAACCGGCTGGATGGGCGCCGTGATTGACATCAGCGAGCAGCGCCGCATCGAAGAGGTCTCCAGGGCGAGCCAGGAGCGCCTGCAAGCGACGGCTCGCCTGACCACGGTGGGTGAAATGGCCTCGTTGCTGAGCCACGAACTGAACCAACCGCTGGCCGCCATTTCGAGCTATGCCAATGGCTCGCTCAACCTGCTCAATGACCCGCAGGCCGAACCCCAAACCATGAATGATGTGCACATGGCGCTGCGGCGGATTGCCGAGCAAGCCGAACGCGCCGGGCGCGTCATCAACAGCGTGCACGACTTCGTGCGCCGACGCGATCAGGCGCGCGAGCCCCTGCCGCCCCATGCCCTGTTCGATGCCGTGGCCCCCCTGGTCCAACTGCAAGCGCGCAAATTACAAGTGATTGTTCAGACCCAGATCGACCCCCACCTGCCGGAGGTGATGTGTGACCGTACCATGGTCGAGCAGGTTTTGCTGAACCTGGCACGCAACGGCATGCAGGCCATGGACAAGCCCGGATGCAACGATCGAAGGCTGCTGCTCAAAGCCCGCCGCGCGGCGTCCAATGCCGATCAAGCCTGGGTCGAATTCTCTGTGACCGATGTCGGGGAGGGCATCAGTGAATCGGTGGCACAGCAATTGTTCACGCCTTTTTTCACCACCAAGAGCGAAGGCATGGGCCTGGGCTTGAGCCTGTGCCGGACCGTGGTGGAACAACACGGCGGCCACCTGGAGTTTGAAGCATTCATGCCCAAAGGCACCGTGTTCCGCTTTACCTTGCCGGTCAAGACGCCCCCTGTTTTGGATAAGATCCGCGCATGAATTTCACCGACACGCCCACCGTTTTCATTGTGGATGACGACGCGAGCGTTCGCGAGGGCATGGCCTGGCTGTTGCGCACCCGGCGTTTGCTCAGCGAGTCATTTGAAAGTGCCGAGTCTTTCCTGAACATGTTGGAAACGAATTTTCAGGACACCGACAAGGGTTCCCGGTCTGAACACAACTGGCCCCGGCAAGCCGCCTGCATTTTGCTGGACGTGCGCATGCCCTCCATGAGTGGTTTGGCGCTGTTTGAACAACTGCTGAACAACGGCATCGCCCACGCATGGCCTGTGATTTTCCTGACCGGTCATGCCGATGTGCCCACCGCTGTGGACAGCGTCAAACGGGGGGCCTTTGACTTCTGTGAAAAACCGTTCTCTGACAACGCGCTGGTCGACCGTGTGGAACAAGCGCTGCTCTTGTCGCACGAGCGTTTGAGCGCCCGCCATGAACAGCTGCGCTTGCAAGCGCGCCTGATGGAGCTGACCGATCGAGAGCGGGATGTGATGCGACTGGTGGTCGAAGGCCTGCCCAACAAACTGATTGCGGACCAACTGGACATCAGTGTGCGCACGGTGGAAGTGCACCGCGCGCGCGTGTTTGACAAAATGGAAGTCAAATCGGCGGTGGAACTGGCCAATTTGATGCGGAGTCTGACGTGACAACAGGCCACGCCACCCGGCAGGCTCACGAGACCCAAGACCCCTTGCACCACCGACGGCGCATGCTGACGGGCTTGGGACTGGCCTGGGTCGGTTGGATCGCGGCCTGCTCCACCACACCGGTTTCACGGCCTGCCGAGCCTGCACCTCGAACCCCTGTGCCTTACAACACGGTGCGCAACGACTTGGCCTTGTTTGCTTTGTCCTTGCTGGACACGCCCTACAAATGGGGCGGTCGCGGCCCAGCCACCGGATTTGATTGTTCGGGCTTGGTGGCGCACATCTACCGGGAAGGGGGCGGCATCGTCGTCAAAGGCACTTCGGCCGAGCTGGGACGCAAATCACGGCCCATCGCACGATCGGCCTTGCTGCCCGGTGATCTGGTTTTTTTCAACACCTTGGGGACACGTCACTCGCACGTGGGCGTCTATGTGGGCGACGGGCGCTTTGTGCATGCCAGCAACCCTCGCACTGGCGTTCGCGTCGATCACCTGAGTCACCGCTATTACGCCCAACGCTTTGAAGGTGCACACACCTTGCTCGACTGAAATCCTGCGCTCACTTTTTGGACTCGTCTGAAGAAGCGCCTGGGGGCTTCGATTCACCCGGAGGCAATTCACCTTTGTTGCGGCCGGAAAACATGGTCCACCAGACAATACCCACCAAAATCACCAAGGCCAGCAACGCTTCGAGCAGAATCAGACCCATGCAAGCTCCCCGTTATTTGTCCCGCCGACCGCCATGGTCTGGCTTGTTTGTGGCCGCGATTGTAGGCACCTTGAGCGCTTGCTCGGTGGCCCCTGTGCTGCATGACCCTGAACCTGCAAGTCCATCGGTTCAAGCAACCGCCCCTGCGGAAATCGCACGCCCTTTGCCCGCGCCCATGGTCCGTGAACAAAGCCGTTGGATTCCCGTGCCTTGGTCTGAACTGCCAGGCCTGAACACCGACGCCATCAACGAGGCCTGGCCCGCTTGGCTGCAAAGTTGCCAAAAACCCGGTCCCACTTGGAAAGCCCTGTGCCCCGAGATCGCCAGACTGGCCAACGCCCCGATCGAACAACAACGCCGTTGGGTGCGCGACAACCTGCAGCCCTTCCGCGTGGAGTCGCATGATCAACGTCCCTCCGGCTTGCTCACGGGCTATTACGAACCCGCACTGGTGGGCTCGCGCCAAGCGCAAGGCCACTTCAAAGTGCCCTTGTATGCGCCCCCCGCCCAATTGGGCCAACGCAAGCCTTGGTACACCCGCCAAGAGATCGACACCTTGCCCGCCGCCCGCGCCGCCTTGCGCGGCAAAGAACTGTTGTATCTGGCCGACCCGGTGGACGCGATGGTGCTGCACATCCAAGGCTCGGGCCTGGTGAATGTGACCGAGCCCGACGGCCGCCAGCGCTGGGTGCGCATGGCCTATGCGGCCACCAACGACCAGCCCTACATCAGCATTGGCCGCTGGTTGCTGGACCGCAAGCTCATCACCGACGCGAGCTGGCCCGGCATCAAGGCCTGGATCGACCGCAACCCTTCACGGGTCAATGAACTGCTGTGGCAAAACCCGCGCGTGGTGTTTTTCCGCGAAGAGGCCTTGCCCGTGGGCACCACCCCGCCTGGCCCCAAAGGGGCGCAAGGCGTGCCGCTCACCGCCGAGCGTTCGATTGCGGTGGACCGCCGCAGCATCCCCTATGGCACGCCGGTGTGGATGAAGTCCACCGGGCCACAAACTTCTTTTGACCGCCTGGTGCTGGCCCAAGACACCGGCACCGCCATCGTGGGCGCGGTGCGGGCCGACTATTACGCGGGCTCTGGCCCAGTGGCGGGCGAGTTGGCGGGGCGCCTCAAGCAGCCCCTGCAAATGTGGGCCTTGTGGCCACGTTGATCTGGATGCCTTTGACCGGATGACTTTGACCTGCCGCCCCGGCTGCGCCGCTTGCTGCACCGCGCCGTCCATCTCCTCGCCCATCCCCGGCATGCCCCAAGGCAAACCGGCGGGCGTGCCGTGCGTGCAACTGGATGCACAGTTGCGCTGCAAAATTTTTGGTCAGCCCGAACGCCCGGTTGTGTGCGGGCAACTGCAAGCGTCATTGGAAATGTGCGGGGCTGTGGCCGATGGCGGGGTGCACGCCCGGGCTTGGTTGATGCGGATGGAGGAGTTGACGCGGCCGGGGTGATGGCGAGTGGGCATTCGAAAATTTAGCGTTTAGAAGCTTCCTTTCTTTAAGATGCTGTCCCCTAGCAAGCTCCCACAAAATGTGCCTGCCGGTGTGGTAATACCAAAAAATCTAACGAGTCGGCGCTCGTCCTCCACCAGCCGGAACACCATATGTGAATTCAAACTTATCAAGCAACATAACGAAAAACAAACGTCTACGCTTCCAATAAAAAGAAATTGTCCCAGCGATGGATAAGCCTAACAAGATTGAAAGAATCTTCAGGCTAGGCATCTTAGATTGCTACTTTCGTCGCGGGGGTATAGGCGGCGGATCTGGCGGCACATAACCGCGATTACCTATGTTTACGTCATCGTAAACTGGCTTACTGGGTGGTTGCTGCGTTGGGTCGGGGCGACGAGGAAGCGGCGGCGGAGCTGGTGGCTTTGGGTTTGTCATTTACCTCTCCTTTGGATTTGAGATTTGCGTTGGCGAAAAAGACCATGCAAGCAACACCGACGAGAAACAGGATGGCGCCCGCTGCATTTAGTATGGCCGTCAGGTTACGAAAGATCCCGCCGGGTTTTTGATTGCGGATTGTTGCGTCGTCAACCTGCCGAATTGCACGCCTCAGTGCTAAGTAGCTTGCATAATAAGAAGCCAGAACGAGGAAGGTACTGGCTCCCCAAGATAGCCAAGCTGCAAAGAGTAAGTGTGGCATCAAGACTGGGTTGGGTCCGATAACATCCTTCAGGAATAACAACGATATTCCCAATGCCCCGCCGGAAAGTGAAAGTACCGTTTTATCGAAGTCCTCTTGGGCCTTCTGTTCAGCCGACTGAAGGTGCTTTCTGTACTCAGAAAGATCTTCTTCGTAAGACGGCAGTTCACTCTGGATGCGTTTGCTGCGCATGGTTTGACTTAAAGAGGTCCAAGGTATAAGTTAACGCGGCAAAGACGTCTGCCACAAAACCAGCGCCACAGATAAAGCACGCCTGCACACCTGAACGCTTACACGGGCTTTGTGATAATCCGTAGACTCTCAGGTTGAGCGAGGGTTTGTCTGTCACTCCGTCTCTTCTTGGCTTACAGGTACCGGGTTCTCAATCAGATTCGCTTTATTTAAGTGCTCGAAAGGTCTGGCCTGGGGCTCCGCTAAGATTACCTCCCAATTGCCTTTATTGATGCTTTGAATGTTGAGCCACAACAAAACCAATTCGAACTGCGACAACTGGGACTTTATTAAATCGTAGTACCGTTTCTGTTCCGCTTCTGTCGCATCGATGGATCGATGTCCATCCTTCACATGTTTAAACATGTGATAGACGGTCCGAAAATAGTGCTCTATCTCCCAGCCATCTTTCTCAAGGAATCGCTGATAGGCAGTTGCCATCGTCACTCTGTCTTGTTGCGAGATTCTGACGATCTTCTTGTAAAAGAGTTGAAAACAATCTCGCCCATTCTTTACAGATCCGCCCTTCATTTGGCGGTCAATGGATTGAAGAACTGACGCATGAAGTTGCAGTAACGTAAAGAGTTGGTTTTCGAATGCTTGTTGCTTTGCTGCTTGCGTTTGACTGCGCAGAGTTGCGGCAACGAGCACAAGTGAAATCAAGCCAAAGACTGGATTAAGCGTTCCTCCGATGTAGTCTCCAAACTGTCCCCATTCCGCCATGCCCTTTGAAATTTCGGCTTTGTGAAAATTCAATCCAAAGGCAAGTAGCATTAATGTGATGGCTGCAATGCCGTATCGAAGTGGATAACGAATCAGGCTATTTATTGGTTCAGTTGTTTTCATTGTTTAGCATCAGTGATTTTTTTAGGTCTCTGTGAAGATCAATCTGGATATCAAACCGGACACGTCACCGATTCCTGCCGAAGATAACGAGGCCTCACTTTACTCTATAAGTTGAACTAATTTGCTCAAATAAATCTCTTTTTATATGGCCAAACCATGGCACATGCCGCTTTTCTCTGACTTGATTAACCGTTCCAAGCGGGTCGATCTACAGTCACCAACACGTCATCCCCCCATGCCACTTGCCACTAAGCTGAACACCTTTTGCTGACCCACGGAGCACCGCCATGGCGTTTGAGATTCCTTCTTTGAAAGACAGCGTTCACCCTGACGAATGGCAGTTGCGCCTGGACCTGGCGGCGTGCTACCGGCTGGTGGCGCTGTACGGCTGGAGCGATCTGGTGTTCACCCACATCAGCGCCAAACTGCCGCATTCGGTGGCGGGTGACGAGCATCTGTTTCTGATCAACCCCTACGGACTGATGTTTGACGAGATCACCGCGTCCAGCCTGGTGAAGGTGGACATGCAGTGCAACAAGTTGCACGACACACCGTATCCGGTGAACCCGGCGGGCTTTGTGATCCACAGCGCGGTGCACGAAGCGCGGCCCGACGCGGGTTGCGTGTTGCACACCCACACGCGGGCTGGCGTGGCCGTGAGCGCGCAAGCACACGGCGTGCTGCCCATCAGCCAGCAAAGCACGTTTGTGCTGGCCTCGTTGGCCTACCACGGCTACGAGGGCGTGGCCATCCATGACGAAGAAAAGCTGCGCCTGAAAGCCGATTTGGGGCAGGCCAACTTCCTGATGCTGCGCAACCACGGCTTGCTCACGGTGGGCAAAACCATCGCCGATGCGTTTTTGTCGATGTACACCTTTGAGAACACTTGCCGCATCCAGGTCGATGCGCTGGCCGGGCAATCCAGCCCCACGGATCTGACCGCGGTCGACCCGCAAATCCTGAACGGCGTGGCCCATGCGATGCGGGTGCAAACCGGGGGCTTGGGCGGCGCTTTTGTCTGGCCCTCATTGCTGCGCAAGCTGCAGCGTGAAAGCCCGGGGTTTGATGGCTGATGCCATCAGCCACCCCGCTTTCAAAGGCGTGGCGGCGCTTCCAACTGCAGGCTCACCTTGAGTCCGCAAGCGCCATCCGGCGTGGACAAGGACAAGCGCGCCCCCAGGATGCGGGCATATTCGGCCACGATGGCCAGCCCCAGACCCGAGCCCTCTTTCA
>JACCDU011268615.1_pt1 | contig 17222 bp, 26 predicted proteins | sample 7446081 | NCBI WGS metagenome assembly JACCDU01 (sample SAMN15323447, study PRJNA562643) | freshwater metagenome | isolation source: river surface water | place: USA:Blue River Watershed | collected 2017-08-17
ACTTGTTCTTCGGTCATATCACTGTTCCAGAAAATAATGTTCGTAACCTTGAGTTTGTTTGACGCTGATATCACTCAGTTGACCAGCCGATGCTTTTATGGTATTCATCACTTCTTGGTCAATTGCATCTGCCAGTCGCTTTGCTGCTGATGTCACAGCTGCTTGGTTTATTTGTTGATGTGTGGCTTGTTGCCAAACTTCGTTCTTGAGTCTCTGTAATTTACTAGTGTCTGTATTGGTACTGACCATAAGCACGTCCAGTATCTCTAGTATATCATCTCGGCTACGCCATGAACCAATAAACACACCATGTGGATTAACAAACCCACGGAGAGTTTCTGGTCGACTGACGTATGAAAACTTTACACCATCAATTTCTTTGGACTTGCGATTAACGTACTGCTGGTATTGATCATGATTACCAGCAATCACCCAGCAACGAACACTCATTTGAATTCTACCAATGTAACAGTGCCACCACTCTTTGCGTGTTCCTCAGCAAAGTTCTCGATATAAGCCATGATGATATCGGGATCTCCACCAGCCAAGCCCATACCAATGTAAGGCAAGCCAATACGACGTGCTGGGAAAGAACGGATAAGTTTACGGATAACACAACCAAATGCATCGTATTCAAACACGTCTTCGCCAGTACTCATCTTGAATTGAGTGTAAGCATTGACGATAATAAATTGGTGTCCTTCAGTTGGCGCATCAATGGTAACTTCAGTCCAGTTACCCAACTTCATAATATCACCACGTTGGGTGTCTGCATCAACAGCTGCAGCGCTGGGATAGCGTCCACGAATCTCGCGAGCAATACCACCACCCATTGTGTTGAAGCAGTTGCACCCTTGCACGATGACATCGAACTGTCCACCTTCAGCAAGATCAATCAAATTACCTTGTGTATGTTTAAGCATTATCAATCCTTTTTACATAAACCATCAACCCATGTTTGGTTGCAGTTTCAATCATATTCTTAGTGCCACGACTCTTGCCATCCCACAGAGCAATTAGCGCATCGGCATTCTCTGCCATCTTACGGTTACGAATTGGTCCAGCAGCGCGACCATGAGTTTGCCAGTCTGCTCTGAAGATAGTTAGATTAACACCGTTTTCTTCAGCCCAACGTTCACCCATGGCATCAACACCATTGGCACCACCAGAAACAACCACATCAATGGTGAAACCAGATTCAGCGACAGCTTCCAACAGCGCATCGTAGTTATGGTAGTCACGACCACCAGCAATGATAACTCTGCGTTTGGGAATCACAGCATGCCATCGCTTCTGGATCTCCAAGAACTTTGGATCATTTGGATCACCCTCGGAGTAACCACCTTCGTCTATCCAGTCGTAGATATTACTCATGCGGTCACCATTGCTACCAAGCCAATGTAAGTCAGTGCATGCAGCAATTGATCCAAGCCCAACAACCACCAAAACTGCTCGTGTGTATCTGCTCGCCATCCGTAGTGTTTGTTGATGTTCATCTTAGCCCAGTCGATGTGGTAGTGGATAATCATATCCATAACACCAAGATAGATAGCAGCCATTGGTGCCCACCAGTAAAAGCACAACACCGTTGCACAGCCATGCAACCAAGCATGCAAGATGCCACCAAGATGTCCATACGTACCTTTGTTCATCCACTGATATGGCTTTTGCAGTGGAAAGTCCACAACAAAATGTTTTGTGAACAACAGAGCAATAAGAATTAGAGTTTCATTCATTTGTTTGTCATCGCCAATATTGGAGAATCTAATGTAAATTCTTTGGTTGTACCATCAGCCAACTTACATGTAACTGTATATGGCGGTTCCCAAGGATTCTTAGGCAACCAAGGATTCACTGGTGTGGTTGGTGCTGGAATAGTTGGCAGTGGACCATATGTCATATTCTTTGCTTCGAGCGCAGCAACACGACCTTCCATAAAAGCCAGACGTTGTTCCAACTGTGTGATTCGTTCTTCAAGTGTCATACGATTCCTTATGTGTACCAGATTTCATCGAAACCTTCTTCCTGTGTAGGAGGTTCAGCTTCTAATTGTGCAGCCATATTGGACACCACATCCCAAGGAATTGTTTTCCCTGGACGACTAGCCAAACGACGTTGCAATTCAGCTGTTGGTGGAGTCTTGAACACCACTGCAATTTTGTAATACTCAGGCAACATACGAATCTTTTTCGCACGAGTTGCCACAGTTGTAGATGTTTGATCCCAGATAATGTCTGTCTTGTTAGCTTGACAGATCAATACTTGGTTAGCCATCAACTTGACAGCGATGGGCATGTATTCTTCAAACACTTCAGAGTAAGTCTTGCCGTGCTTGGCAGCATATTCCTCAACGAATCGATCGGTGGATACGACAGGAATATCTTTAGCCCAGATCTGGTTGCTTGTCCAAGTGGACTTACCTGATGCTGGAACACCGACCAATACGTATAGTTTGTTCATTTGATTGTAGCGATACGGTTGAGTTTAAGAGTTGTGCGACGAATGTAAGGGACTTGGCGGTTAGTCAGAGTACCTTTAATCTGATCGTACGTTGCAGAGTCATAATCTTTACGCCAGTTGAATTCACGACCATCTGGAAAGAAATTGGCATAACGAACAGCGTCAATTTCAATAACAGCTTTCTTGAGCATACTACCGTAGTCTTTACCCTCAACGTAACCAATGTAAGTACCCTTACTGATACCAACATTACCACGACCTTTGGTCACTACCATAACTTTATCACCGACCTGAACATCTTCTTTAAAGACGCCTTGGATTGGTTTCTGAATAACTTGTTTTGCTTTTGACATAATATACTCTCAGTAGTCTGTGCCGTTGTCCCAACGACGATTGATATAATACTCTTGCACTGCAAGAATTGCTTCGGTCAAATACTTGACACGCTCATGATCCATAAAGCAACCATCACCTTCTGGATCAGCTTCGTAAACCACGTCACCACCAACGTCTGGCACTGACGCATAGAAATGTCCATGACGCAGACGTAGATAAGCAACTTGCTGGTCTTTGTTATCAAACACATCGTACTGTTCGGGGCAAGCCGAACAAGTGCCTTGCAAATAATAACCATGAATCAGTATTTGCTTTGTCCACATCTTGTGTTTTTGCGACATTTCTAGATCCATCACTTTTCTCCTAGCAGGTACTTGTTAGAGATTGCTTTGAAGGTCATACCACCGTCAACTTGTTTGAACACAATACCTTCACGCTCCACAGCAGCCAGTGTAGACTTACCTTCAGCAAAAGTCAGCAATTGGTTGATGTCTGTGATGCCAAGAGTATCAAACAGTTCTGCTTGATGTGCAATAACTGGCACATGAGTCAAACCCATAGACGCAACCATGGCACGACGAGTCGTAGGATCAACATATTCACCACGACGAATATCGTAGATATCGAAGATGCAGAACATAGTGTCCTTCAGGTTGTAGATGTTACCTTGAATTCCAGGTCCAATTAATTCACCTTGAACAGCAAAGTCAGCAAGACCAAACTCATCACGCATCTTTTCTTCAACACCAGCAACACGAGCAGTCTTCCAGAATGCATTCTCTGCAGTTTCCTTCAGATCCATGTTACGAGAGCAAACACCAAACACACCATCAATCAGGTAGCATGTCATTGAAGAGCCTTCCAGCTTTTCAGTGATTTCGAACTTAAGAGCAGATTCTGTAGCAGCAGTAATTTCTTTCTTCAAGTTTTGAGCACGTTCTTGATCAGTCTTAGGGATCAGCGAAGGGAAATTACCCTTACACACACCAGCCAACTGTGCGTTGATTGGCTTCTCCCACTTCTTGATACCTAGCCATTCTGTTACGTCTATTCCTTCTTCTAGTGGAGAATGACACCCAGCTTTTTCAATGACTTCTGTGAGAGGCATCAGCAAACCCTGAGACAACTGACCACGCAGCTTGATAGTCTTCAGACGTTCACCCTTGACGCCTTCAAACTCACGAGGCTCTTTACCTTTAGACAGGAATGGAGCCAACTCGTGTGGGATCCAAGAGTCGATCTCAAAGTACACAGCCAGATCACCGACATTGTAGAGACCCTTCTGGGCTACAACTTTCCAACCACCAACAACTGCACACTCGATGGCATCGGCACCTTCGATGGGATTCAGTTCATCAATCTTAACAATTTTAGCAAGTTTACGCATAACAAAATTCCTTAATAAGCCACAGCATAAGCATAGAATTTACCATTATCGTACTGACCAGTTTCCCAGCTAACACGACGATTACCACAGTCACAACGACGATCCACTCCATCCCAGCCAAGACATTCCATTTGGTCATCGTCGAGATAGTCGTTGCAATTCATTCCATAAAAATCATCCACACCGCCAGCATCAATTCCAGCTTGGATAGCTTCCTCAGCAGTATTGTATCCAGTCATTTTGATTCCTTAGACAGTTTCTTCAAATTTCTCGAGCAACTCGCTCAGTTCAGCATCGTTGCTGCCATGGAGACGATCCATAAACAACTGGGAATACTCACCACGTTGGATCGCATGGTCAAGAATCAATTCAATCAGATCATTTCGGTTCATATCGTTTCCTAATCAACTGTAGTTATTATACATCAGTTAATCATAAAAGACAACAAAAACCCTACACTCGGTAGGGTCTTTAAAAGTAATACTTAAGTATTAGATTTTATTGGCAACTCTAAGAATCTTGATCTGGTCATTTGGAGCCAAGTACAACCTGCAAGCCACTGTCGTTTGACCATCAATAGATCGCATCTGAGTGAACTCGCAAAGTTTATTCTGCAATATATGGTCAATCGTTTGTTGAAGCAGAGATGTTTTAATTTGTTCTCGAACAGCAGCGTCTGTTTCTGCAAGTGTGGCGTAGTGAAAAGGCAGCGCATACTTTGCAACTACCATCTTGCCACCTATTGGATAATCATAAACATTGAAGTTAATGTTATCAAACAGATCGTTAATTGTCTGCGTTTTTTGGGGTATATTCTGCATCAAGTGGCTCTACCTTTAGAGTATCAAAAACTAGATCGAACTGCGGCATGGGCATAGTAGCAGGATCAACTTCTTGAGTCATATTGTAAGCAATTGTCACATGAGGTTTGTACTCTGGATAATCAGATGTGGCACCCTCAATAGTCAACTGCTTGTTTAGTTCTTCAGCAAACGGGCATTGTATACGCATCACCAAACACTTGCCATCGTTCTTGGTAGGAAATACTTCATAACCAATAACACGTGCTGATTGATTCTCAATGAACCCTTTGTGTCGCTCGGCTGATGGCACAGGTGTTCTAGAGTAGATCACAGTTGTGTGATATGTGCTCTTGTCTACTCGTTCTGTCAACCCAAGATTCATCTGAACAAAATTATCCAGTAAATCTTTGCTGGCTTGTGACATCTCAAATGCCACATATGTACCGTCTTTATGCTTTGCGTACTCGCGTAGGCTTGCTAGGTTCATTAGTCTTCTTCCTTGTTGTGGAGCCAGTCGAACTCTTCGGCTTCGCTGTCGATGAGCGCACCGTTTTTCTTGTACTCTTGGTAGCAGGTTTTACAGACGGTTTTGTAGCCGATGGCTTTTTGCCAACCGTCTTCGTTGATCGTCCACTCTTTTGTGGCGATGTCGAGGGTGTCTTCGATTTCTTGGACGGTGTGTCCACAGGTGGCGATGATAGACATTCGTCTGGGTCTCCTAATAAAACATGTTGATATACTTTTTCTGGTACTACATCATATGTATACTTAGAACCAAGTCTATCTTCGAATGCCAACCAAGACTTGAGATTGAATCCCCTTGCAGGAATCTTACACTCAAATCCCGATGGCAGTGTAACGTGGATGACAATAAAGTCTTCTCTGTTAACAGTGGTCATTTCTTCTTCTTGGCTTTCTCAGCTTTGTCTTCGATTTCTTTGATACCATCATCAATGTAAGAATCAAGTTTCTGCTCGATGATAGTCAGCACCTTGCCAGACATTTGCTGAACCTTTTCGTTCTCTGCAACCTTCTGGGCAGCATAAGCACCAACCATAGTGTATGCAGTCTTTTCTGTAGGTAACAAAATCAAGAACCACGCTGATACAATGGCAACCCAGAATGCTTTCCAAAGACGCTTACGAATACCAGCGACTTTCTCTGCTGATGGGCTGTATGAGTCAACCCAATAGATAAAGTTACCGACACCAACAGCAGCACACAACATAATCATCGCTGTGAAAAACACACCGATGCCATGCAACAGCGAGATGGCATAAACCAATAGTGCTAAATCCATAATTTACCTCACAGTGCCAAGTAGTTGAATTGTGTTTGTTGCTTTTGGCGAGACAGCAACAGAACATCTCCAGCTGCATTGGTATAGGTAAAGATACCTTTTTCAGCAGCAACTTTCTTCAAGTCATTTGGAGTAAAGACTTTAGTGAACCAAGTGTTGACAGTGTCATCTTCAACCAATCCATTTGGATCAGTGTCGTACTCCACGTGGATGTTGCCAACCAGTGGGTTACCATGCCATGCTTTGGTTTCCAACTCTTCCATTGGAATCTCACGACCAGCAACAACCAAGTTTACATCGAATGTACCTTTGTTGTTGTACTCAGGCTTGGCGTTCAACATAGAGATAGCATCTTGAGGAGTTTCGTTATAACGATTCATTTCCTCAACCAGTGCCTTCAGCATATCGAAGTTGAATTGTTCGAACAGCGCAGCGATCTCGCAAACCTTGTCAATATGATTCTTGGCAATCAAGACATCTTGACAGTACTCGCGAATGAATTGAGTATCCAAACCAGCAAACTCGATCATGTAGTAGATACGACCTGGACGGTTACGCATGTGCTGATTGATACGCCACTTGTCATTACAAGTCAGCACAAACAACTTACGTGATGGGAACACGCCATCCATCAGAGTCAATGCAGCTTCTTGGTCTTGCTCAGTGTAAACCTTTTCGAACTCATCAAACAAGATAACGCATGGCTGTTCGATGTCCTGCATAAACTTGTTAAAGTTATCTCCAGTGAATGGAGTATTGATAATCAGTGTAGGAATACCTTGGCTTGCAGCATCAATAGAAATAGTCTTAGCCAGCAGAGACTTGCCAGAACCTTTTTCACCAGTCAGCATCACACCAGTTGAGTTGGGGCGATCCATGAACGTGCGCAAGATACGATCTGAGTTTTTAGTTGTATTGCCATACAACTTTTTCATTGGTTCAAATGAGTCAACCATCTCCAAGAAGAATTGCCCACTCATTGGGTTTTGTTTTACAGTGTAGTTACCAACAGGTAGAACTTTCTGAATGTCCAGTGCTTCTTCAGAAGCAATAGTGAACATATTAGCATTACGAATAAAATAAGACATCAACAACTCCAAAAACTATACAGAAATTATACCACAACTACAAATGCAAAACAAATAAAAATGCCCCGAAGGGCATTCTTTAGACTGGCGTCCAAGCAGGACGGTTAGTCGCTTGACTAACCAGTCGGTAACGACGAGTGCCGTTCACAGCATCGTTTTTACCCTTGACATAACCCTCATGGTATGCTTTGTATTCCTCTGCAGTCACTTCTTGAGCGCCACGAAACGGCAACTCAAGGAAACCAACTTCGTAACCACGATAGAACGCAGAGTTACCTTCGCGAACAGCGGGACGAACGATAGTGTTACCGTTGGCTTGAACAGGAGCAGTAAAAGCATCAGCAGGTGCTTCTTCTTTGTTCAACTCACCGATAACTTCGTAACGACATGCACGACCCTTGGTGTCGTTGTAGTCGCTAGGAATAGACACAACATCAGCTGGGTTGATCTTAACGATCATGATACGCTCACCACCAAAGTGGTTCAAGTAACCCAATGAGCAAAAGTGCAAACCAGCAGAGCAAGTACGATCCTTGTTGTCGTCAACTTCGTTACGCTCCATCTCTACGATCTTGCCAACAGAGTTGTCCATGGTGCCAGTGTGGCAATCCATGTAGTTGTCGCGAACTTTCTTGTAAGCCAAGAAGCAACCATCTGGAGTGATAGGCAGCTGGCTCTTTTCCAAGAAGTTGTACAACTCATCAACAGAACGCTTTGATGGGTTCTTGTACAAGTTTTCCATGAAGTTGACCATGGGCTCAATCGGGAAACCTTCTTGAAGCATGGCAATCATGCGAGTGGCAAGACCACTGTTCAACTCTTTGCCTTTCCAGAACAGTTGTTCACCTTGCACGGACACATTGCCCTTGCCGTAGTTCAACACAACTTTCTTAGGCTCGATGGTGTCCTTGACAGTTTCCCAATCACCTGCTTTGATTGCATCAAGCACTTTGTTGTAAGTGATGTGAGTTTTAGAGATGGTGTGGCTCTTGTTGCCGATCACCACAACGATGTTGTTACCTTGGATCAGGAATGGATAAGACATGATTAAATACCTTTCAAATTGTCAATCAAATTTACATACTCTGCGATGGCACCATGAGATGCACCACTATCAATACTACCCAACAGCGGATAGCGTTTACGAACTGCGACGTGTTCTGAAACAATCGCATTGACTGCGGCAGACATGTCGAAGTTAATCGACTTTCCATACGCAGAGTACAACGACTTCATTGCATGTTCAGAAAACTGTACACGTTTGAAGTTGTCATATTTCTTTACATATTCTTTGAATGGAGAATCTTGGCGTACGCCAGAGTGATCAACCTTCAATGTAGAACTGTAAGCATTACCCATGAATGCAAAAGCATTCATGGTGGAATCTTGAAGAGCCACAGTCAAGATAATGTTCTGGTCAGGAACCTTGAGTGTCTTGCTAATGTGATCTTCAATGTTAACCCAGTTAGACAATTTCTTGACTTCAGGGAGGTCAGTTTTACGCACACCATAAACTGTTACGTTGGCGAATGCCGACATACCAGAAGACTTCAAGTGCTCAACCAATTCTTTGGCGTCAGTGTAACCATCTTTGGTGTTGGTAACCATGACATAACCAGTCAGCGGCACATAGTAGTGTGTTTTGGTTTTATCAAAACTATCTAGCTTGCCAGCATCAGTCCAAACAATAACATCAGTGCTGTATCCGCGACGTTTCTTTTCCATACCAAGGATAGAAACATTGCGACCAACGCTAGAATCTTTGCGTGGCTTGATCATCAAAGACGATGCAAGATGACGCTTGCTAGCAGGTGGCTCTTGGATATCTGCAAAGAATTGTGCAGTGTCCATCGGCTTGCTAGTATCTAATTTATCCAAAACATAAACATGCTTTTGGTAAGTAGTGCCCAGATCATTGGTGTTACGATAATGATACTTAGCGCGTTCACCAACACCGACGTTTGTATCGTTGATAACAAACTCAGTGCTCTCTGAAACATGGAAACCCCAGTAGTATGTAGTTGCGTACACACCACCAGTACGACTGTGTTCAGCCGAGTGGGTCAGACTACCACAGTTACTAGAACCTTTGCTGCGAGTGAAACCACGAACAGCAATGTTATACTTAGATGCCAATTCGTCAACCTTGATACGGAACTCTCGCAAGAAATTGTATCGGTTGGTTGCAACATCAACTGTTTCAAGATTAGTGTTAGCAACATAAGTGCGCACAGCAGCAAGCCACAGCGGATGGTCCACTTTCTTAGACAAAAAGATAGCACGATCCCATTTGTTGGCATAACCATCTGCTTCTTTTGCAATGTGAGTAACCAACTGGTCATTGACAGCAGTAAGTTTCTTTTTGATAGACTCGATAGTCTGTGGGATGTAAGACAAACCTTCGCGAGATGCTTGGAAGTCCAACTCACCGATACCAAACTCCATCACAAGACCACACTCAAGCAGACGACGAACATCGCCCAGCTGCTCGGGGTTTGGCACATCAATTGGATATGCAATGTTACCCATCAAAGCAATGCTAGAACTCTTGGAACGATAACGATCGTTCTCGCGAACATGAACACCTTGAATCAGGTTTTCAGTTTCGTACTTTTCTTGAGTGATAGTAACAGTTGCGCCAGTGATTTTAGGCTGCAGTTTAAACCACTTGTACACAGACACGGCTTCTTCTTTGAACTTTTGAAAGTCAAAGCGATCATTCACAGAGAACTTGATCTCAACGCCAGAAGGATCATCGGTTGGTTCATCCATCATCTTGGCGATAGACGGCACACCTTCGCCGTTGATAAATGCAGAGTAGATACCCTTGACACCATCTTTGACAGCAGTCACTGTAAAGTTATCAGTGTAAGAGAATGGAGACTTGGAACCCAGACCCAAGGCACCGATAAATGCATTGGAGTTGGTTTTGGTAGACTCAAAGTAAGTTGTGTAGATGTTGGTCACTTGGTCATGGTCAAGACCAGTGCCAAAGTCACGGATACTAAAGTGGGGTTCAAGTGCATTGGGCAGATGAACTTCAAAGGGAACATCGGTCTTGCCAGCTGCAACATGACTATCAACAGCGTTGCAAGACAACTCACGGATGATGGCTTTAATCTTGTTGGCATACAAGCCACTAGACAGAATGCTAAATGCCTTGGCAGAGTTACGGATACGGAACTCGCCGACTTCGCCCACGTTGGACAAGATGGCTTGATTTTCAGGGGTGCTGTTCAGAATCATTACAAAGTCACTTTCACATTATCAATACAACTATTATACTACAAACTTGGATAAAAGTCAACAAGTCTTTCAATCCTCAACTTGAATCTTATCACCACGGAGAACCCAGACGAAAGCCATGAATACCGAACTGAGCCAGTCTGCTTCAACTGCTCGCATCATTCGATAACCTTCCATAAAACCAATTTCGCGATAAGCCTGCATTTCGTTCTCCTAATCAACTGTAGTTATTATACAGCAGATTGTAATAAACGACAACAACTAAATGAAAAGACCCCACCAAGTGTGGGGTCTTTAAAAGTAATACTTAAGTATTACTTGTTAGAGTTGGCACGAACTTCGGCGAAGGTGACGTCTTTGGTCAGTTGTCCGTTCATGAACACCATTTCCAGAGCATTAGTCCAACCACCGATACCTCGATCAGTCCAACCAGTTGGTGGAGTTACACCAGAAGCGAACTCACCACCAGAGTTGGTCCAAAGGGTAACACGACCAGCTTTAGACTTCTTGCCACTATCAGTGATAGGATCTTTCTGAACATCAACCCACTCACCGTTGATCAATGCAGCCGAACACTTCATTGCGAACTTTTGAGTGTCTCGATCGATCTGTTGGAGCAGAGCACCGCCCATACCGAAGGCAATGTTGTCAGCTGACCATCCCATTGCCATGAGTGCACCAAGAATACTTCGGATGGACATTTCATTGACCCCATCCCCTTGGATAAGTCGGACATTGTTAAGCACTTTGAAACCTTTGGCGTTTGTAGTGTATCCAAATTTCTCTCCAAGAATCTCAATCAATTGACGGTTAACAGCAACAGGGTCGCCACTGTCAGGGCGAATAACGATAGTTGCACCGCTATCAATAACTTGTTGGCGAAGTTGTTCACCCCAGAGTTTGGAAGCGGCATTATATACATCATAGCTGTCGCTGACAACAGCAACAATGGAACCAGGTTTGGCGAATTGAGCAACCATGTTAGCATATGCTTTTACCTCGTTATCACGACCCCAAGAAGTGATAGTACTGTGTTCGGCAGCTGGAATTGAAAAGCCAGCGATGCCAGCATTGTAATATTCACGAGCGAACAGTACACCAGTAATAGTGTCGGAGCCCATAAAATTAACCAAGTGGGCAGCGCCACCAATGCCAGCAGACTCCATTGAAGAGACACCACGAGCACCAAAATCGTGCAACTTAAAATCAATAGTAGATGGGTCACCAGTGCGCTCCAAGAAGTCTTTGATAATGTTCTTGATAGACTTGCTTTGGGTTGCTACAGTGGTAGGATACCAGACTGCGCGAAGCAAAGCAGTTTCAAGATAAGTGGTCAACCAGAAACATTCTGGGTCTGTGTTTTCGATAGTCGCCAGTACATTTTTGACAGGCACCACAGTGCCTTCAGGTACAGCACGAATGACCACAGGAAGGAAACCTTTGTGTTGATCAAGGATGTATTGCCAGCCCTCACGATTAAACGGCTCGCCGTGGGCTGTAAGAATCTCATCTGCAACATCAATGTCGGCTTGGGTGATTGGTTCAAGCAAGTACTCCTTAATAAAGGCTTGGAGACCGAAGAACACGGTTTCGTCGTAACGACCACCACGTGATTCGATGTAAGAATAGACACCAGTTGTACCAGCTGGATATTGTTTGAACATCGAGACTTTGTAGCTGTCAGTGTTCAAGAGGATGTTTTTTGCAAGTTTCATGATTAACTCCTAATCTGTTTTTACGATTTAATTATACTACAATCTTGATTTTTAGTCAAGCAATTTTTGCGAAGGCTGGAATTGGCATGACGCCAGTTACCTTCGATACGATGTCCTTGTGGTCATCGTACATCTCGATGTTGTTCAGTGCGTCAGTAAGTGGCACCCACTTGCAAAGAGCAGCATCGTCAGCACCATTGGCACGTGGCAGAGAACCGTCTGGATTTGGACTGATTCGCATGTACACAGCCATGGTGTTGCGTGGAATACCGAACGAACGACTTGGATCGTCAAACAATTCGGTCTTTACGATAGAGCCACGCAGAACTTTCTCTGGTACTCGCACGTTGGTTTCTTCAATCAACTCGCGGATGGCACAGTCGAGAAATGTTTCTCGCTGATTGCGAAAACCACCTGGAAGTGCCCACGCACCTCGACCTGGACTGAACTTGCGTTGGATAAGCAAGATGTGTCCTTGACATTCAAGGATGGCGTCAGAGCAGTTGAAGTTGAGTGTTTCGGGGAATGGATAGTTAGCAAAGGTTTGTTTTTCTTTTTGGTAGAAGGCATAATCACCACGAACAGTCTCAGGCATATCTGAGTCTGCGTTGTCGAACATCTCTTGACGAACAGCAGTGGCATTGATAGTGTACTGAGATTCAATGTCTTTGAATTTCAATTCAGGGAACCAACGCAAGTAGTTGTTGCCATCTTTCATGTGACCAAACAAGATGGGTGAGCCCATTGAGTAGTGTTCGATAGTGGCACGAACATCAGACATCCACTGAGTGTCTGAGTAACGATAATCGTTCAGGGGAATGATTTCAAAGTTTTGAATCCGATTCGCGTGCATTTTGGCACGAATCATGTTGGCACGTTCAGAAAACGTCCATGGATTTTTAATGCTTCGACATTGGTTGGCAGAACCAACAAGGATGTAGAGTTTTTCTACTTGGGATGCAGCCACGCCCAGAGCATGGACATGACCGTGGTGGACGGGTTGAAAACGTCCGATGAAAATACCAGTTCTTGATTTCATTCTTAACTCCTAAGAATCTAGAGTCTGACTACCAGACTCTTTGTTTATATATCTTACCGCAAAATCACTTTAAAGTCAAGCTATCAATCCATTTTTCTGGAAGAATTCTACACGAGCCTTGATCTCCATGTAAAAGACTTGATACTTGGCAATGCGAGCAATGTCTTTTTCAGTGACACCCTTCAGGCGACGGATATCGGTATTGTGTCGCAAGTCAGCCATCTTAACACGCATGGCATCGTAGCTAGAAAACACACCAGTCTTGTACTCTTCGTAGGTTTGTCCACGTTGCTTAGTGAGACACTTCAACCCTTCGATAACACGCTCAGAAATACCAGCATCGCGTAGGTCTTGGTAAGTCACATCAGTGTCTTCAATGACATCATGACCCAGAGCCATACACATCAGTTCTTCGTCATCAGTCTTTAGGTAGTGCATAACCTTCAGCGGATGCAGGATGTAAGGATTACCACCCTTGTCAAATTGACCGTGGTGAGCATTCACAGCGATATGAAGCATTTTGTCTAACATCTCACCTTTTCTCATAATCTCTTCTCCTAATCAGTAACTTAATTATACAGTAAACAACAATAAAAGACAAGCCCCTCAACTTTGTAAGGTTATGTTAGACGCCTGTAGTTTCTTCCATCTATTAAATTATAAAATTCTTTTGTTATAATGTCAAAAGAAATAGTTATTCTTGGAATATCAGATTCATTTGGATCTGTCCAGTGCATAACATATGATGGAAAGAATATCATTTCTCCATCTTTATTTGGTAATGCTATAATTTGTTTATTTAAGAATGGGCTTCTAAAATAAGTGCAAGTATTATTAGTCTGAACACATAGATTCCCAGAAAGATAAGAATAAACTTGTGCGTTGTCTACAGTTTTATTCCCAGAATGACCATCAGCGTGATTATGTGGGTATATAAATCTACCGTTATTTCGTATAATATTAACCCAACATTGTATATAAGTTTCACCTTGGTCTAAACCAAGCTCATTCATATAATCAATATAATTAGATTTTATAAAACTATACAAATTTTTGATTTCAGGATAATCTAAATCAAGTAGATTATATTGCCACAATCTACCTGTTATCCAAGTAGTATCACTTTCACCTTCTTGAATTTTAGTTGAAGAGAGAATATTATTCTCTTCAGCCATAATAACATCAGACAATCCAGAAATATCAAACTGTTGAGATCTAAATGGTATATGTATCGTTGGTGTGAAAACAGATTTGCTTTCAAACCTTAAATCGAATCTCATAATTCTTGCTGACCCATCTTCATAATCATGTCTTCGTTGTCTTTGTTCTTCAAGACATTAATCCAATCTTCATACATTCTATGAATATTAGAAACGATTAATACACGTTCTTGATAAACAGGTTTATGATAATCAGTCGGTTCGATAAAGTGAATTAAATAACCTGGACTAACAACCATCATACCTTCTTCTAATCTTAGTCGTTTAAATGGGCTAAATTGATTGGTCCAATTAACACCACCACGTGGATCAATGAATACCATATTTCCAGGGTTGTCGTTGTTTAATTTAATGTAGAACACACCAACACCTAGAGTTGATCCATGCTGATGTGGTGTTATACGGTACTCAATGTTTGGATGGATATGTCTAAAATATCCCTTGGCGATTCGCATTGGAGGTAAGGGCATTTCAGAGTGTAGAGTCAACGTCTTTTCTGCCAACTCTAATTTCTTCTTTTGAACTTCCAGCATAGTGTCTGGTAAGTCAGGCAAACTCCAAACATCAACACTGTTCTTTTGTGCTCTTGGAAGAACATACTTAAACACATCTTCCTTTAACTTCTCGATGAAGTCTTGGCTGAATGGTCTTGAGATTCCAATCGGAGTTGACCACAATTGGTGAATAGTTTCCTCACCATTCACGGACAGAACGGTTTTCTTACCGTTGTCTGACATTCCTGTTTGTTCCATTATATTTTCCTAATTCTAAAGACCACAGCGTAACGCATTTGTTCTGCCCAAACTGCTGTTGGTTTTGTTGTATGTAGTGCTCGACCATCGTAAAGAATGACTCTGCCAGCAGCAGGAGCAATCATAGCATATGGATATCCAACACCAAACCCTCGAGATTGTCCATGTCCTTTTTGAAACTGTTGATTGTCTGATGTAGTTTCATCGTCTGCATAGAATATATTCTCTGCCATCCATGTAGGATACCAATCTAGATTAGCTATGTACAATAATGTAAAGTGGTTTGTTTCTTCTAAGTCGATTGTATCTCTATGTATGCCATGAGATCTTTTGATAGATTCATCTGGTTGGGCATTAACATAGACTCTAGAAACTCTTGGTGGTTTAAGAGCAATACCTTCTGGATCTCCATCGATGATAAAATTTCCACCAAGACAATTGTTGATAGTTTCCCACAATTCACTAATAACTGGATGGTCTTGCTTTAGTTCACTCTCGTTAGCACCAAAAACAGTTCTATGCATGTACTGGTTGTTCACAGAAGGAACAGTATCATCCATATACTCTTTTTTACCATCAATAGGTTTGTAGTAGATGATAGATCCAGGCTCTGGATAACTAACATCTTTTCGTGTTGCGTGGAATGTTTGATTTAGAACATAGTCCCAGACTCTCCATCTTAGATCGTCACTAACTAATCCATCAAACGCTTGTACACTGTATGTTTTCATTTAGGTCTAACATTAAAAATAAAATTTAGTACCATTCTCTCTCTAGAGATTCTTGGTGTTGATGCTGCATGATATCTATCAGACTCAAAAATAACAATTCTGTTTTTCTTTGGAGTAATACGTTTAGCTACAGTTAACTTGTCTGGTATTGGTTTCTGTTCTGTATAAAATTCATTGAACAAGAATGTATCACCATCACTGTCATTAACATAATAGATAGCGCTGTAATTTCCACGTTGTGCATCTTGATGTGGAATATTGTAATGAAATTCTGGTGCCGAAGATTCTCTTTTCATTAGATTACCTTTGACGCGAACGATCGAGGTAACTTCTAAATCAGTTAAAGAATCTTGGATGGTATTGATTAGTGGTCTAAGAGTTTGAAAGTACCAAGCAAATGGAAAATTTCCACGTTGGTCTTCAGCATTATACATTGGACAGACAAAGTGTCCATAGTCATGCGTGTTACTATCTGTATAAACATCGCCACCGTAGGGATGTGTTGTAGTAAGAGGAGTGTAATGATAATGCAAGACGTTCATCATATCGTGTGATATTGCATCAGCGTATGATGGAGTCAGGAAATTGTCTATAATCTTAATCATTGTCTTTCTGGAAAAAATAATATTTAACTACTTATATTATATCATTGAATAAGAAGTTTATTTTCCATACTTTATAATTAGGTGCTCTTTGTTCGATTCGAACGAAACCTGCCTAACTCCGTATCTTCCTTGCACTTTCGGTGTGTAGTCGACTTAGCACCTAACTCGTGTTCTCAAGTGTAGTTAAACTCAAAGAGCATATTGAAACACACTCTCGCCGTCAGGAGGCTTTTCATCGCGCTGTCTAGGCATGCTTCGCTACCGTGTTCGAATTAGCCGTTCGAACGCTTACAGTAACCAATGATGAATATGTTTCAATATGATGACTGTTTAGTCTGATAACAGTCAAAGAGTTGTTGTAGTTTGCTCTAGAAACAACATACATTTAGTCGTCATGACAAGGCACTCCACGTTTGTGCCTTCTGGTTAGATACCATAATTCAATACACTCCCAGAAGATGTCACCTTCTGTAACCATTACCTCTCTCTTGTATGGGTCATGACTCCCTTAACGCACTAGGTCTTGCTGCGGCTGGCTAT
>JACCDU010525408.1_pt1 | contig 17219 bp, 15 predicted proteins | sample 7446081 | NCBI WGS metagenome assembly JACCDU01 (sample SAMN15323447, study PRJNA562643) | freshwater metagenome | isolation source: river surface water | place: USA:Blue River Watershed | collected 2017-08-17
TGTCCGTCCCGCGCGGCAAGATCGTCGCGCTGATGGGCGCGAACGGCGCCGGCAAGTCGACCACGCTGAAATCGATCTCGACCCTGTTGCGCGGCGAGCGCGGCGATGTCACCAAGGGCAGCATCGAGTTCAATGGCGAGCGCATCGACCAGCTCACACCGAATGAGCTGGTGGTGCGCGGTCTGTCGCAGGTGATGGAGGGCCGTCACTGCTTCGGCCATCTGACCATTGAAGAAAACCTGCTGACCGGCGCCTACACGCGCAAGATCAGCCGGGCCGCGCTGAAGGATGAGCTGGACAAGGTGTATCACTACTTCCCGCGCCTGAAGCAGCGCCGCACATCGATGGCCGGTTACACCTCGGGCGGCGAGCAGCAGATGTGCGCGATCGGCCGCGCGCTGATGGCCAAGCCGTCGATGATCCTGCTGGATGAACCATCGATGGGACTGGCGCCGCAGATCGTCGAAGAGATCTTCGAGATCGTGCAAGACCTGAACCGCAGCGAGCACGTGTCTTTCCTGCTGGCGGAACAGAACACGACGATCGCGCTGCGCTATGCAGACTTTGGCTACATCCTTGAAAACGGCCGGGTGGTGATGGAAGGCGCGGCGGCCGACCTGGCGGCCAATGAAGATGTGAAGGAATTCTATCTGGGCATGTCCGGTTCCGATCGCAAGAGCTTCCGCGACATGAAGTTCTACCGCCGCCGCAAGCGCTGGCTGGCCTGAGAGCCGGTTTGAAAATTACTGCGCAGTCCGATTTTGGCCCTGCGATGCTCGTCGTACCCCATGTACGACTGCGCTTCTCGGACCAAACTCGGACCGCTCGCTACATTTTCAAATCGACTCTCCGCACCTGGATGCTGTCGCTGGCGATCACGCGAGTAACATGAATTTTTTGAATTCTGCCATGGCCGATCTTTACGACTCCCTTGAATCCCGCGATCCGGCAGCGCGCGAAGCGTCGCTGCTGTCCGAGCTGCCCGCGCTGATCGCGCGCGCGAAAACAGCGCCGGGCTGGGCCGCGATCCTGAAGGACGTGAACCAGAAGGACGTGACCTCGCGCGCGGCGCTCGCGCACTTGCCGGTCACACGCAAGTCCGACCTGAAGGATCTGCAGAAGGCGCAACTGCCGTTCGGCGGACTGAACACGACGCCCACCGAAAAGCTGTCGCGCATCTTCATGTCGCCGGGCCCGATCTTTGATCCGGAAGGACGCGGAACCGATTACTGGCGCTATGCGCGCGCGTTTCATGCCCTCGGTGTGCGCAGTGGCGACCTGATCCAGAACTGTTTCGCGTATCACTTCACGCCGGCCGGCCTGATGGTCGAAGGCGGCGCCGCAAAGCTCGGCTGCCCGGTGATCCCGGCAGGCACCGGCCAGACCGAGATGCAAGTGCAGGCAATGAGTCTGCTGCGGCCGAAGGTGTATGCCGGCACACCGTCCTTCCTGAAGATCATCATCGAGAAGGCGCAGGAGATGGGCGAAGACCTGTCGTCGCTGCAGATGGCGCTGGTGGGCGCAGAAGCCTTGCCACCCTCGCTGCGCCAGTGGTTGAACGAGCATGGCGTGCCGCAGGTACTGCAGACCTATGGCTCGGCCGACATCGGCAATATTGCGTACGAAACCCTCAGCGAAGGCAAGGTGAACCCGGGCATGGTGCTCGACGAAACCCTGTTGCTCGAAATCGTGCGTCCCGGCACCGGCGACCCGGTACCGGAAGGTGAAGTCGGCGAGATCGTGATCACCTCGTTCAATCCGGACTATCCGCTGGTGCGCTTTGCGACCGGCGACATGTCGGCCGTGCTGACCGGCGCCTCGCCGTGTGGCCGCACCAATACCCGCATCAAGGGTTGGATGGGTCGTGCAGACCAGACCACCAAGGTGCGCGCGATGTTCGTTCATCCCTCACAAGTCGCTGATATCGTGCGTCGCCATCCGGTGGTGCAAAAGGCACGGCTGGTGATCACCGGCGAAATGGCGAATGACATGATGACACTGCACTGCGAAGTTCCCGATATGCAGTCGGCGCAATCTGAAGTGGATGCGATCGTCGCATCGATTCGCGATGTGACCAAACTGCGTGGCGAAGTCACGCTGGTCGCGGCCGGCAGCTTGCCGAACGATGGCAAGGTAATCGAAGACGCACGAAGCTATCAGTAACTGCGTTTGTCACTCCATCGATGAGCGCGCATCTTTGTCGCGATGTTACTGTCGCGATGTTTCAGCATGCGCTGACAGCCTGCGCAGCGTGCGCGACCTCTGATCTCCACGGGTGGCCGATGCGCGCCCGGTACCCGCACCACTCTTGTGCGCGGCTTGCGCATCATCAAGCGCGCGATGGGCGCTGATTAAAACCGAGTCTCCGCTGACAGCACTCAGTACCACCTCGATGCCCGAGGTAAGCGCTGTCTGCTCAATCCAAAGACCAAGGAGACCTGAACCATGTTAGCCATTGCAGCCCGCACTGCCACCACGCGTCGTCCGACCGCGGTCACCGCATCCGCACCCACAGCTTCGCCAACTGCGATCCCCGGCCTGCAGCAACGCCCACCCGCAGCGACGCCCGCCAGCTGGGTCGGTCGCCAGACTCGCAGCTATTACTTCGACGCTGCGCATCACACCGCATTGACACTGAAGGAATTGCTGCGTGTCGCACCACCGGGTAGCGAGCAGCTCGGCGTACGTCCGAACAGCGAATTGCTGCGCGATGCGATGCAGTCGCTGGTCGAATCGGTCTGCCCGCGGCTCGATGATGACTACGAAAGCCGCAGTTTTTTCAACGAACTGCTGTCCATGCATTTGTCGGGACTGAGCGCACACGAGCTGCAGGCGCTGTCTTCGTTGCTGAAGGCCAGTGGCTTCGATGCCGTGGCCACCGAGTCCGTGTGGAGCGATGCGGTGTATGAAGATTTCGGCTTCGCGAACGGTCCACCGGGCGCGCGGCAGCGCACGCTGATGCTGCCGCAGGACTGGCAATACCTGATCGATCATCTGAGCGAGACCGTCGCCGCATCCGAAAACAAGCTCACGCGTGGCAGCCTGCCCAACCCGGCCGAGGCGCGCTTTGCTCGACACACGCTGGCATCCGCAAGCCATGCGTGGGCCGCTTCCGACCGTTCGTTGACCAGCCTGAGCGAGATATGTGATGACGTGTGCGGCGCGCTCGGCCTGTCCGACGCGCCGACCGAGGTGGTCATTGGCGGTACGCAGTCGCGCGCGAGCACGCTGGACTGGCGCGGCAACACGCTGCGGCTCGAACCGCGCATCTACCAGGCGCTGCAGGAGGCTGCAGACAGTCGCCTGTTCACCGTCGTGCTGCGCGACATGCTGGAAGCCGTGCTGGCGCGCCGCCTGTTCGGCCCGCATGGACATCCGCAACAGCTGTCACCGGCCAACCTGATGCTGCTGCATCGCGCGATCGACGAGATCACTGCTCAGCCACCGGTGATGCCATCGGCCGCGATGTGCGATGCGGCTGCACGACTGATCGCGCAGTCGCCACGCTTCGGCAAGGCGCAGGTGATGCCGTTGACCGGGGTCGCGCTCGGGCATGTATGGATAGGCAATGCGCTATCGATCACCCCGGACCGCACACAACGCCCGACCGACGTCGGCACCCGCTATCTGCGGTCCGGCGGACGGCTGCATCCCGAAGAATGCACCGTGCGCGAGTGGCCGATACGGTGGATGACCCCGCGCGAAAATGAAGACCTGTATCCGCCCGAGCATGCGTGGCATATCACGGTGCCGGTACCAGCCCTGAAGCTGCAGCAATCGGCCGCGCAGGTGGCGAAGGACTGGCAAGAGCAGAAGCTGCCGTACCGCTTCATGGGCACCGACGCCGGCAGGCCCAGCCAGGGCTGTCGTGCCAGTGTGCTGAAGGCGGTCGAGCAAGGCATGGATGACGAGGCACGCGCGCTGTTCACGCACTTCAATGCCGGCCTGCCCGAACCCGATTCACCGACGGAAGTCGCGCTGCGCATGAACCGCTTCATGCAGTGGCTGCGTCAGCTGGCGACCTTGCCGGTGCAGGGTGGAGCATGACGGACGGCGAGCCCTGCGTTGTGCTGCCATGTGCTGCCGTATGCTGCCGCCGAAGTGCGCTGAAGTGTTCTGCAGCGTCCTGAAACCCTGAAACGCCCTCATCACGATGCAGGGCCATGCTCGCCGGCGCGCAATGAAGCCTGTTGCGCCGGCGAGCGAATGACAACGCTGTCACCTATAATCCGGAGAACAAAAAACACAATACGGAGACACGCATGGCTTTGCCAGCCGTCCTGCAACACCTTTCCCTGCCAGTTATCGGTTCACCGCTGTTCATCGCCAGCTGCCCGGCATTGGTGATCGAGCAATGCAAGGCGGGCATCGTCGGCTCTTTCCCCGCATTGAATGCGCGCCCGGCCGAGATGCTCGACACCTGGCTCACGCAGATACAGCAGGCACTGGCCGATCACAAGGCCGCGCATCCGGAAGCGGTCATCGGCCCGATCGCGGTCAACCAGATCGTGCACCAGTCAAATGACCGCCTCGCGCATGATGTCGAGGTGTGCGTGAAGCACCGGATCCCGATCATCATTTCTTCGCTGCGCGCGCCGCCGAAAGAGATGCTGGACGCGATCCACAGCTATGGCGGCATCGTGCTGCATGACGTGATCTCGATTCGCCATGCGCAAAAAGCGCTGGAAGCCGGCGTCGATGGCCTGATCCTGGTCGCGGCCGGCGCTGGCGGGCATGCGGGCGGCCTTTCGCCGTTTGCGCTGGTGGGTGAAGTGCGCAAGTTCTTCGATGGCCCGATTGCGCTGTCGGGCTCGATTGCGAACGGCGATGCGATTCTCGCCGCACAGGCGATGGGCGCGGACTTTGCGTATATCGGCTCACGCTGGCTGGCGACGCAGGAAGCCAATACCAGCGAGGGTTATCGGCAGGCGATTGTGGAATCGAGCGCGGCCGACATCGTGTACACCAACCTGTTTACCGGCGTGCATGGCAATTACCTGAAGAAGTCCATCGAGAAAGCCGGCCTCGATCCGGACAACCTGCCGCAGGCGGACAAGTCGGCGATGAATTTTTCCAGTGGCAGTGCGAAAGCCTGGCGCGACATCTGGGGCGCCGGCCAGGGCGTGGGCCTGATGGAAGATGTGCCGACCGTGGCCGAGGTCGTGCAGCGACTGCGACGCGAATATGTGGCTGCGCGCGAGCGTGTGATGGCCACATCGTATCCGCGCGGCTGAGCCGGAATCTTGCCGGCACGCCGGTTGTCCAAGCAGATCATTACCTGTAAACGGAAGTGATCATCATGGACACCGGCAAGGAGCCTTTTCAGGTCAGTACGCAACGGCCACGGCATGCGAATGCGACCCCGCGCTTGCCGAACGAGCGTGATGAATCCGATGACAGTCAGGAAAGCCCGTTACGCAGCAATATCAAGCAGGCCTTTGACGACTTGATGGCGGGCCAGCAAGATACAGATCTGCGCGAGCAACGGGGCGTCGAGGAAGTGGTCAAGGCGCATACCGAGGCGATGCGCACCCGGCCTTCCCGGCGCTGATTGCAACGCCGCCACCGCCGGCGTCAGCCTCTTTCGATGTTGACCAGCAAATGCTGTTCGATCGCTGCTGCACCTGCCCGCAGCAATTGCGTGACGGCCCAGTGCGCGAGATGGATGTCGCCGTAGTTCAGGAAATTGCGATTTGCGGCACGCACCAGCGGTATGCGTTGCAGCAGGCGCGGCACCTCGGTCAGCGGGATCGCCTGCCTTTCCATCAGCAAGAACTTCAGCAAGACCTTGATGCCATTCTGTGCATTGCGCGCCGGGTCGGCTTCCAGATACGCAACGCGCGAATAAGCTTCTTTCAGCGCCTGCTTCACATCGGTGAACGGCTTGCCATGGCCGGGGATCACCAGCGCCGGTTCCAGGTCGTCGATCATGTCCAGCGTCGCCCGCACTTCGCTGAAGCCGCCATAGCCATCGAGCGCAGGGAACACGACGCCAAAGCCTTTTTCCCATAGCGCGTCGGCCGAGATCAGGATCCGCTGCTCGCGGCAATACAGCAGGTAGCCATACGGGTGATGGCCGGGCGCATACAGCGCTTCCCACTGCAGGCCACCCAGCGCGATCTGATCGCCGGGCTGCACGGCCGCCTCAGCCCGGAAGGGTTCGCAACGCTGGCCGGTGGCATCGAAGCTGAGTTTCATTCGATCCCAGTCTTGCAATCGCGGCCACTCGGCGACCGGCACATGGGTGCGCACGGCCGGATAATGCTGCTGCAGCAGATGGTTGCCGCCGCAATGGTCGGAATGCAGATGCGTGTTGTAGATCGCATCCAGCGGGCGGTCTTTCAGCAGATGCCGCAACAGTTGCAGCGTCTGTTCCGCATGCGCACAGTAACCGGTATCGACGATGACGGCGCGCGCGTCATCCTGAAATACGATGTTGTTGGATGACAGCCAGCCACGCTCGAGCACCTGCATGCCGGCGGGCAGAACCAGCCCTGTCGATGCATCAGTCATTGCGCTTTGCTTCATACGCGAGCGAGATGCGCGCGAATTCGGCCAGCAACTCGGTGGTGCCGCCATTGAAGGTATGGAAGGCGGTGCCGGTGCGCACCACCAGTCGCGGCGGCGACAGCCAGCCGGCATGCGGCACGCCGATCAGCTTTGCGCTGCGCACATCGGCCCATTCCACCTGACGGCTGATGACCCAGGTTTGCACGATGCCACGTTCATCGATGGTGGTGGTCGAGCGCAGGAAGCCGACATAGGACAAAGCGAGCAACATCAGCGCCGCGGCCATCAGCACGATCACGCCGGTGCCCCAGGTCTGCAATGAAAAGCGCAGCGCAAAGCTGATGCCATACGCGCACAGGCCGAACGTGAACAAGGTGGCGAGCATCTTGAACCACGGGCTGTACGCCGGCCCACTGACCACGGACGATGGACGGTAATTCATGTGCGCATTGTGCGACAAGTCACCGGCATCGTGATGTGACTGGTCATTGCGCGGCGCGGCGCGCGAGGATCGCATGCCAGACCTGCCGTTTCTTCGATTCCGGCGCAACACTCCAGTCGATGATTTCATCGATGGTGCGCAGGCAACCCTTGCACAGGCCGGTGGACGTATCCATCTGGCAGATGCCGGTGCAGGGCGATGGCAGCGGGCCGACATGCAAGGCCGGATCGAAATCGGCCCAGGCTTGCGCCTTGTTGGGCTCACGCATGGGCATGCTCGCGTCGCGCGATGATCGCATTGCCCGCGCGGCTCACCGCCTTGCGTCCGAGGTGACCGGAGATGAACTGGCCCGCGTCCACCACGGCATCGAGATCGATGCCGGTGCGTATGCCCAGGCCATGCAGCAGGTACAGCACATCCTCGGTCGATACATTGCCGGTGGCGCCTTTCGCATACGGGCAACCACCGAGGCCAGCGACCGATGCATGGAAGATGCTCACGCCGACCTCCAGCGCTGCAAGAATGTTCGCCAGTGCCTGTCCATAGGTGTCATGAAAATGCCCGGCCAGCTGCGTGATCGGGAATTCGCGCGCAAGCTGCTCGAACACCCGCTGCACCTTGCCAGCGGTGCCGACGCCTATGGTGTCGGCAATGTCAATCTCATCGCAACCGAGATCGCGCATGCGCCGCACGACATCCGCCACCGCTTCCGGCGCCACCTCGCCTTGATACGGACAGCCGAGCGAGCAGCTGACACTGCCGCGCAGCCGCAGGCCATGCTGTTTCGCGGCGGCTGCGACATCGGCAAAGCGCGCAATCGATTCTTCGATCGAGCAGTTGATGTTCTTTTGCGAGAACGCTTCCGACGCCGCGCCGAAGATCACCACTTCATCGGCCTTCGCAGCCAGCGCTGCATCGAAGCCCTTCATGTTCGGCACCAGTGCCGAGTAGATCACGCCGGGCTTGCGCTGTATGCGCGCCATCACCTCGCTTGAGGTTGCCATCTGCGGCACCCATTTCGGCGACACGAAGGAGGCGGCTTCGATGTTCGGAACACCGGCAGCGGTCAGCCGATCGACCAGTTCGACCTTGATGTCGGCCGGTATCGTGTCTTTTTCGTTCTGCAAGCCATCGCGCGGGCCGACCTCGACCAGCTTCACGAATTCGGGATAAGGGTTCATGCATGCTCCTTCATCACGCAGCCTCTGCAGCCAGTTCGAAAGCCAACAGCTGCGCGCCTTCGGCGACCTGATCACCGACGGCATACAGCAACTCGGCGACCTTGCCCTTGCCGGGTGCGCTGATGGTGTGTTCCATCTTCATCGCTTCCATGATCAGCAGTGGTGCGCCCTTCTCGACCTCGACCCCGGCATCTACCAGCAATGCGACGATCTTGCCCGGCATCGGCGCGGTCAGCCGGCCAGCTTCGGATTCATGCTCGCCGGCATGCGCAATGCGATCATTCCATGCCAGCTGCCAGTGCTGGCCGGCGAAGAACACATGGAAGGTATCGGCAATCCGCACCACATGGCCGGATACGTGCTGTTGATCCAGCATCAGGCTCAGCCGCTGGCCATCGGCCTGCACGTGCTGCATCAAGGCCTGGTCGCTGCCGCGCGTGAGCAGCCAGCCATCGCGCTGATAGCCGAGCGTGACGCTCAGCTCGCTGTCGCCATCGCTGAATGCGAGCGTGCGCTGATAGCCACCCTGCTTGCCACCATTCATGCGCCAGCCATCATTCGCGGCCCACGGATCCCGGCTAGCGGCCGAAGCGCCGGCGCGGTGGCTGTCTGCAGCACCTGCCCCCGCCAGATGCGCAGCCGCCAGCGCCAGTGCCGGCAGCGGCACTGCGGGCGACGGCGGGAACAAGGCGGCGTGATGCCGTTCAATCAGGCCGGTATCCAGATCAGCCTGCGCAAACGCATCACCGGTGACCAGCCGACCGAGGAAGGCCACGTTGGTCGCCGGCCCCACGACTTCACAGGCAGCGAGTGCCTGCGCCATCCGCGCGAGCGCCTGCGCGCGGTCCGCACCACGCACGATCAGCTTTGCAATCATCGGGTCATAGAAAGGCGAGATCGCATCATGCTCACGCACACCGGCGTCGATGCGCACATCGCCATTCATGAATTCGACGGCGGCCGGCAGCCGCAAATGCTGCAGCACGCCGGTCGATGGCAGGAAGCCTTTTTCCGGATTTTCCGCATAGATGCGCGCTTCGATCGCATGGCCATGGATCTGCAGTTCATGCTGCAGCAAGGGCAAGCGCTCGCCGGCCGCAACGCGCAACTGCCATTCGACCAGGTCGGTGCCGGTGATCATTTCGGTGACCGGGTGCTCGACCTGCAGCCGCGTGTTCATCTCCATGAAATAGAAGCTGCCATCCTGATTCGCGATGAACTCGACCGTGCCGGCGCCGACATAGCCGACCGCTTTTGCGGCAGCGACCGCAGCCTCGCCCATCGCACGGCGACGTTCTTCCGTCATGCCGGGCGCCGGCGCTTCTTCCAGCACTTTCTGGTGGCGGCGCTGCACCGAGCAATCGCGTTCGAACAAATACACGCAGTTGCCATGCATATCGGCGAACACCTGGATCTCGATATGGCGCGGACGGGTCAGGTATTTCTCGACCAGCACCTTGTCATCGCCAAAGCTGGCCGCTGCTTCGCGCTTGCAGGAGGCGAGCGCGGCGACGAAGTCTTCGGATTTCTCGACGATGCGCATGCCCTTGCCGCCACCGCCGGCGCTGGCCTTCAGCAGCACCGGGTAACCGATGCGATCGGCCTGCTGCTGCAGGAAGGCCGCATCCTGTTCATCGCCGTGATAACCGGGCACCAGCGGCACGCCGGCCTTTTCCATCAGCGCTTTCGCGGCCGACTTGGAGCCCATTGCGCGGATGGCCGATGACGGCGGACCGATGAACACCAGTCCCGCATCGGCGCACGCAGCAGCAAAGGCTTCGTTCTCGGACAGGAAGCCATAGCCGGGATGCACCGCCTGCGCACCGCTGGCCTTCGCGGCCGCGATGATGCGCTCGATGCGCAGGTAACTGTCCTTGGCCGGTGCCGGGCCGATCGCATGCGCTTCGTCACACAGCGCGACATGCTTGGCATGGGCGTCGGCATCCGAGTACACGGCAACGGTACGCACGCCGAGGCGTCGTGCCGTTGCTGCGACGCGGCAGGCGATTTCCCCGCGATTGGCAATCAGGATGGTGTCGAACATGTCTCGCTCCGCTTTTTAGTTCTGTTTTAGTTCACCAACGATTTCACGACACTGGTTCCCGTCATCCGCCGGGACGACGGGGTGAGTCCGGTGGCCATGGCTATGTCATCCCGGCGCAGGCCGGGATCCAGCGACTGTTTCGACCACGGCCAAGGTTCGTTTTCCTAATGATTCGATATCGTCATCCGTCAGCACATACGGCGGCATCCAGTAGACGGTGCTGCCAATCGGGCGCAGCAGCAATTCCTGCGACAACGCTTCGGCAAAGAAGCGGCGCGAGAAGCCCTCGGCCTGCGCCGGTACCACATCAAAGGCGGCGATCATGCCGCGCTGTCGCACATTCTTGACCTTGGGATGCGCGGCGATGGCCTGCAGCGCGTCAGCCAGCTTCGCGGCACGGTCCCGGTTGCCCTCGATCACGCGGTCTTCGTTAAAGATCGCCAGCGTCGCCAGCGCGGCACGGCAGGCCAGCGGATTGCCGGTATACGAGTGCGAATGCAGGAAGCCGCGCGCGACCTCGCGATGGTAGAAGGCCTGGTAGACGTCATCGGTGGTCATCACCAGCGACAGCGGCAGGTAGCCGCCGCTGATGCCCTTGGACAGGCACAGGAAGTCGGGCCAGATGCCGGCCTGCTCGCAGGCGAAGAAACTGCCGGTGCGGCCGCAGCCGACCGCGATTTCATCGGCGACCAGGTGCACCTCGAACTCATCGCATAGCGCACGCAGCGCCGTCAGGTAGCGCGGCGCATACATCTGCATGCCGACTGCACACTGCACCAGCGGCTCGACGATCACGGCCGCCAGATGACCGGCGCGACGCTCGAACAGTTCACGCATCGCCTGCAAGGCGGCATCGATGCGGGCCTCGGCCTGCGCAGCATCGATGTCATCGCGAGGCGAAGCGAACCCGGTCGAAGCAGACGATGCAGAGGATGCGGGCGATGTTGACGATGCGGGCGACTGCACCACATGCGCGTGGCGGTACATACCGCCATAGGCTTCGGTGAAGATGGGCACGTCGGTGACACCGAGCGCGCCGACGGTCTCGCCATGGTAGCTGCCCGACAGGCAGACGAATTCCTGCTTGTCGACGCGGCCATGGTTACGCCAGTAGTGGAAGCTCATCTTCAGCGCGATCTCGACGGCCGATGCGCCATCGGACGCAAAGAAGCAATGGCCGAGCGCATGGCCGGTGCGCGCCGAAAGTTGCTCGGACAGCTGCACCACCGGCTCATGCGTGAAGCCGGCCAGCATCGCATGCTCAAGCTTGTCGAGCTGGTCTTTTAATTCGGCGTTGATGCGCGGATTCGCATGGCCGAACAGGTTCACCCACCAGGAGCTGACCGCATCCAGATAGCGCTGCCCCTGATGGTCGTACAACCACACGCCCTTGCCATGGCTGAGCGCGACCAGCGGCAGCGTCTCATGGTGCTGCATCTGCGTGCACGGATGCCAGACGCTGGCGAGGCTGCGCGCCACCCAGTCGCCGGCAGGCTTGATGTCTTTCATTGTTGCCTTGTTACCTGGAATCCTTGATTACATCCGGAACACGCCAAACTTCGTGTCCGGAATCGGCGCATTCAAGGCCGCCGACAAACCGAGTGCCAGCACGCGGCGCGTGTCGGCCGGGTCGATCACGCCGTCATCCCACAGGCGCGCGCTCGCATAATACGGATGGCCCTGCGCCTCATACTGCTGGCGGATCGGCGCCTTGAAGGCTTCTTCCTCTTCCTTGCTCCAGCTGCCGCCCTTGCCTTCGATGCCATCGCGCTTGACGGTGGCCAGCACGCTGGCGGCCTGTTCACCACCCATCACCGAGATGCGCGCATTCGGCCACATCCACAGCATGCGCGGCGAATACGCACGGCCGCACATGCCGTAGTTGCCGGCGCCAAAGCTGCCGCCGATGATCACGGTGAACTTCGGCACCGCAGCGGTGGCGACGGCTGTCACCATCTTCGCGCCATGACGGGCAATGCCTTCGTTCTCGTATTTGCGGCCGACCATGAAGCCGGTGATGTTCTGCAGGAAGACCAGCGGGATCTTGCGCTGGCAGCACAGCTCGATGAAATGTGCGCCCTTGACCGCCGACTCGGAGAACAGGATGCCGTTGTTGGCGATGATGCCGACCGGCATGCCGTGCAGGTGCGCAAAGCCGCATACCAGCGTATTGCCGAAACGGGCTTTGAATTCATCGAACTCGCTGCCATCGACCAGGCGCGCGATCAGTTCGCGCACGTCCCAGGGCTTGCGGGTATCCGTCGGGATCAGGCCATAGATTTCGCGCGCATCGTATTTCGGTGCAGCCGGCTCACGCAGCGCCAGCTGCTGCGGCTTGCTGCGGTTCAGGTTGCCGACGATGCTGCGCGCGATCGCCAGCGCATGCGTGTCGTCCTGCGCGAGATGGTCGACCACGCCGGACAGGCGCGTATGCACGTCGCCGCCGCCGAGGTCTTCGGCGCTCACCACTTCACCGGTGGCTGCTTTCACCAGCGGCGGGCCGCCGAGGAAAATCGTGCCCTGCTCCTTCACGATGATGGATTCGTCACTCATCGCCGGCACATAGGCGCCGCCGGCGGTACACGATCCCATCACCACCGCGATCTGCGGTATGCCCTGCGCGGACATGTTGGCCTGGTTGAAGAAGATGCGGCCAAAGTGGTCACGATCGGGGAACACCTCATCCTGGCTCGGCAGATTCGCTCCACCGGAATCAACCAGGTAGATGCAAGGCAGCGCATTCTGCTGCGCGATCTCCTGCGCGCGCAGATGCTTCTTGGCCGTCATCGGATAGTAGGTGCCGCCCTTGACGGTCGCGTCATTACACACGATCACGCACTCCTGCCCCTTCACGCGGCCGATGCCGGTGATGATGCCAGCCGCCGGTGCGGCGTTGTCGTACATATCATAGGCGGCCAGTTGCGAGAATTCGAGGAAAGGCGTGCCCGGATCGAGCAGCTGGTTAACGCGTTCGCGCGGCAGCAGCTTGCCGCGCGCCACATGCTTCTGCCGTGCGGCTTCGCCGCCGCCCTGCGCGATACGTTCGCAGTGCGCCTGCAGGTCGTCGACCAGCGCCTGCATCGCAGCGGTATTGGCAGCGAATTCAGGCGAACGGGTGTTGATCTTCGATTCGATGACAGGCATGGGTCTCTCTGGTCCTGAGGGTTGTTATCGTTGTTCTTGTCGTTGCTGTGGTCGACGCGCTTACTTTTTTTTGTGTTCGCCGTCGGTAGGCTGGCCATGGTGCTGATGGTCATGATCGTGGCTGTGGTCATGGCCGCAACCCGGCCCGTGCACATGTCCGCGATCGTGGCCATGGTCATGTCGGTGGTCATGCCCACACCCCGGTCCGTGCACATGACCATGGTCGTGGTCGCCACCGCTGCCGCGCTTGTCGATGAAGTCGCCATCGACGTAGAACCACAGGCCGTCTTCAAAGACGAAGCGGCTGACTTCTTCCATGCGGCGTCCACGCCCGCCTTCGCGACAACGCGCAACGAAATGCACGGTGCCCGCATCGCCCTGCTGCGACACGGCCTTGATTTCCAGTCCCAGCCATTTGAGGAAAGGCGAGGTCAGCGCTTCATCGTCCGGCCGGGTCGACGGATGCCAGGTCGCGCGCAGGTAATCCTCGTCCATCGTCACGTAGGCGCTGTATCGCGCGCGCATCAGCTTTTCCGGCGTGTCGGCGACGGCCGCCCCGGAGTGGTAAGGCCAGCAGCAGGTCGCGAAGACCTTGCCGCCGCACGGACAAGCCTTGTCGTCATACTTCGCTTCGGATTTCGCCATGGTCGTTGTTGGAGGTCGTTGTTGGAGGTCGTTATCGGGGATCGTTGTCGTGAAAGTCAGGAAGCGGTGGCCGTTAGCGGCTCAGGCCAGTGCGCGGCCGATCAGGATTTTCTGGATATCGCTGGTGCCTTCATAGATCTGGCACACGCGCACGTCGCGGTAGATGCGCTCGACCGGGAAATCGGCCAGGTAGCCATAACCGCCGTGAATCTGGATCGCGTCGCTGCACACCTTTTCAGCCATCTCGGTGGCAAACAGTTTGGCCATCGCCGCTTCCTTCAGGCAGGGCAGGCCCGCATCCTTCATCGCTGCCGCATGCCAGACCATCTGGCGCGCGGCCTCGATCTGCGTGGCCATGTCGGCCAGCCGGAATTGCACGGCCTGGTGCTCGAACAAGGGCTTGTCGAAACTTTGGCGGTCTTTCGCATAGGTGAGCGCCGCCTCGAATGCGGCGCGCGCCATGCCGACGGCCTGCGAAGCGATGCCGATGCGGCCGCCTTCGAGCCCGGACAACGCGATCTTGTAACCCATGCCTTCGTCGCCAATCAGGTTGGCAGCCGGGATGCGGCAATCCTCGAACACGATCTGCGCGGTGTCGGACGAATGCTGGCCCAGCTTGTCCTCGATGCGCGCGACGATGTAGCCGGGCGTATTCGTCGGCACCCAGAACGCGCTGATGCCGCGCTTGCCGGCGACCTTGTCGGTGACGGCCATCACGATGCAGACGTCCGCGTTCTTGCCGCTGGTGATGAATTGCTTCACGCCGTTGAGCACGTAATGGTCGCCGTCGCGGCGCGCGGTGGTCTTCAACGCCGAAGCATCGCTGCCCGCATGCGGCTCGGTCAGCGCGAAGGCGCCCAGCATGCGGCCGCTGGCCAGCGGCTTCAGCCATTGTTCCTGCTGCGCGGGATTCGCATAGCTCATCGCAATGCTGCACACCGGGCAGTTGTTGACCGAGATGACGGTCGAGGTACCGCCATCGCCGGCTGCAATCTCTTCGATCACCAGCGCCAGTGCCAGATAGTCGAGACCGGCGCCGCCCTGCGCTTCGGGCACCGCGACACCAAAGGCACCGAGTGCAGCCAGCTGCTGCAGCGCTTCTTTCGGGAAGCGACGCTCGCGGTCCCACTGGGCGGCATGCGGCGCGAGTTGCTGCTGCGAGAAGTCGCGCAGCGCGTCGCGGGTCATCTGGTGCTGTTCGGACAGGATCATCAGTCAGTTCGTTTTGGTTGCGTATAAGTCACTGGATCCCGGCCTGCGCCGGGACGACCGCTCAAGGGCTGCTGGCTTTCAAACATCATCCCGGCGCAGGCCGGGATCCAGCGTCGTCGCCCTTGACCTTGTACTTCCTTACCAATCCATCTTGCGTCCGTCATAGCTCTGGAAGGAGCCGCTGTCGGCCGGCGTCAGGCCATCGATCACGCGCCGCATGCCGGCCACGCTGTCATGCACCGAGGTCGGCGCACCGGTGCCGCCCATGTCGGTCTGCACCCAGCCCGGGTTCATGGTGACCAGGGTCAGGTTCGGGTAATCATGGCGCGCCGAATGAACGGCCATGTTCAGCGCCGCCTTCGATGCGCGATACGTCCAGCCCATGCTGGACTGCGCATCGGCAATACTGCCCATGCCGCTGGTGATGAACGCAAATTTGCCGCGCGCAGCGTCGACGAAGGGTGCCACCAGCGGTAGCGCCTGCATCGCGCCGCGGACATTGGCGTGCATGACGGCATCGAACTGGTCATCGGTCGGCGCCTGGTCGGCGCCCGCATCCGACCCGAACACGCCGGCTACGTAGACGGCGAGGTCGATCTTCTCGCCGTCGAGCAGCCAGGCCAGGCCGGCCACGGACTCGGATTTCGTCACGTCCAGCTTCATCGGCAGTGCGCCGTCGGCTTTCAGCGCATCAAGCGCTGCGGCATCACGGGCTGTCGCATACACCTTCCAGCCATCGGCCAGCAATTGGCGCACGAACTCGCGGCCGATGCCGCGCGACGCGCCGATGATCAGGGCTGTCTTCATCCGATGTTCTCCGATGTTCTCCGATGGCTAGCGTCAGGCCATCTCGACAGCCAACGCCGTCGCTTCGCCGCCGCCGATACACAGCGATGCAATGCCGCGCTTGCCACCGGTCTTCTTCAGCGCGCCGAGCAGCGTGACGATGATGCGCGCGCCGGATGCGCCGATCGGATGGCCGAGCGCGCAAGCGCCGCCGTGGATATTGATCTTGTCATGCGGGATGCCGTGGTCACGCATCGCGGCCATGGCGACAGCGGCAAAGGCTTCATTGACTTCGAACAGGTCGACTTCCTTCGTGCTCCAGCCAGTCTTCGCATACAGCTTTTCGATCGCGCCGACCGGCGCGGTGGTGAACAGGTTCGGCGCCTGCGAGTGGCGGGTGTGCGCAATGATCTTCGCGATCGGCGTGGCGCCCAGCTGCTTCGCGGTCGATTCGCGCATCAGGACCAGCGCCGCGGCGCCATCGTTGATCGACGACGAGGAGGCTGCGGTGATCGTGCCGTCCTTCTTGAACGCCGGACGCAGCGCGGCGATCTTGTCGAGGCGCGCCTTCAGCGGGCCTTCGTCCTTGTCGATCACGACATCGCCGCCCTTGCCCGACACGGTCACGGGCGCGATCTCCCACTGGAACGAGCCGTCGGCCGTCGCGGCCTGTGCGCGCTTCACGGATTCGATCGCGTAGGCATCCTGCGCCTCGCGGGTGAATTGGTAGGTCGCGGCGCATTCTTCGGCAAAGGTGCCCATCGAGCGGCCCTTCTCGTACGCATCTTCGAGGCCGTCGAGCATCATGTGGTCATACATCATGCCGTGGCCGATGCGGTAACCGCCGCGCGCCTTGGGGATCAGGTAAGGCGCATTGGTCATCGACTCCATGCCGCCGGCGATCACGACGTCATTGGTACCGGACAGCAGCGAATCAAAACCGTAGATGGTGGCTTGCATCGCCGAGCCGCACATCTTCGACAGCGTGACCGCGCCGGCCGAGACCGGGATGCCGCCGCGGATCGCCGCCTGGCGTGCCGGCGCCTGGCCCTGGCCCGCCATCAGGCAGTTACCGAAGATGACGTCGTTGACGACGTCTGCCGAAATGCCGGCACGTTCGACCGCAGCGCGAATGGCGACGGCGCCGAGTTCACTGGCGGTCAGCGTAGAGAAGTCGCCCTGGAAGGCGCCCATCGGGGTACGCGCTGCGCCGACGATGACGATAGGGTCTTGCATGAAAGTCTCCTGTTCTGAA
>JACCDU010827586.1_pt1 | contig 17218 bp, 6 predicted proteins | sample 7446081 | NCBI WGS metagenome assembly JACCDU01 (sample SAMN15323447, study PRJNA562643) | freshwater metagenome | isolation source: river surface water | place: USA:Blue River Watershed | collected 2017-08-17
ACCGTTGCCGAAATCAACGCGCTCGCTGTGATTGCCAACGCCATCGAGCTGACGGCTGCGGGCGGCACACCCTCGCCCGCCCTGACCGTGGCCGATTTCCAAAAGGCGGGTCTGGCCAACGTCACCAGCGCCAACCTGGCCAATGTGCTGGCGGGCATTGCCGCCAAAAACGACAACGGCACCGAGACCGACAGCCTGGCCGAGCTGCAAGCCATCGTGGACGCCTCGGCACCCAACACCACTGTGAGCACCCTCAGCTTCAGCAACGACAGCGGACTGAGCAACACCGACTTCAACACCCACACCGCGGCGCAAACCGTGACCGGCACCTTGAGCGGCAACACCCTCACGGGCGACAAAGTCCAGATCAGCCTGGACAACGGCAGCACCTGGGTGGATGCGACCCACACCGCAGGCACCAACACCTTCAGCCTGGCCACCACACTGACGGGCGACAACACCCTGCAAGCCCGCGTGGTAGACGCACGAGGCAATGCGGCACCAGCCTTCAACCAAAGCTATGTGTACGACACCGCCGCGCCCACCAGCGCCGTCGATCTGGACAGCGCCACCGGCACGCAGGCCAGCAGCGCCCAAACCGTCAACGCTGGCGACTGGCAAAGCGGGGTGCACATCGCCACCAACCTGCAAGCGCCCACCAGCACCGACATCCGCGCCATCCAACTCACCCTGGGCGGCGATGGCCTGCAGGGCACCGACCACCTGCTGCTGGACGGCACCGACATTGCACTGAACGCCAACAGCAACGCTTCAGGCCTTAGCGCAGGCGGCGTCAGCGGCCTGCGCTACAGCTACGACAGCAGCACCCATGTGCTGACCCTCACCCAAGCGGGCAACGCCGCCTTTGACCCCAGCCAGGTCGACGACATTTTGCAGAGCGTGCAAATGCGCTCGGCCACCATGGCCGAAGCCACGCCCGGCGACCGCACCGTGACCATCGCCTACCAAGACCTGGCGGGCAATGACAGCACCAGCGCCACCAGCACCGTGAGCATGATCCCGGTGGCGCAAATGAGCACCGTCAGCCTTATTCAGAGCCAACTCTCCAGCCAAGCAGGCACCGGCGAAACGGTGACCGCGTACAACAACGCAGGCTCCTTCTACTTTGAGCGCAACAGCAACACCAACTGGAACGCGCAAAACACCTGGGCACAAGGCAAAACCTACGATGCCGCCGACGGCAGCACACAACAGATGCACCTGGTTCACGTCAACACTGGCGCAGAATCTTCTGCACTGAGCATGACCCCTGCCAACGCCGCACGCACCGACATGTTTTTCATGGGCATGACCGACTGGAACAAGGACGGCGTCTGGGAATACAGCTACAGCGGCAACAGCCAGGCATCTCAGGTCAGCCAAGCCTTCTTCCAAAAGAACAACGCCACAGACACGACGCCTTGGGGCAACTACAGCCGCTGGAACACCAACGAGCCCGGCACCGACGCCGTGGAAACCATTTCGGCTTCCACCAGCTCAGGCGGCTGGATTGACTGGGGCCCCACCAACAACGCCGACGGCATCGGCGAGCTGGAATACTCGCGCGTGTTGAACTTGGCCAAGAGCAACAGCCAGGGCAGCATCGACGTGGCCAGCAGCACCGCAGGCACGGCTTATCTGGTCAAGAGCACAGCCACCATCACCAACGAGGCCAGCATCACCAGCCTGGCCGACAACCAATGGAACTCGACCAGCGTCACCGGCAGCATCCTCGGCTACGAAGACTTCAGCCGCGCCCCCAAAGGCTGGACCGACAATGGCAGCGCCATCACGACAGGCTTGAGCCTGAGCAACAACCATGGCTTGAACGGCACACTGGGTCGCTTTGGCAACACGACCGAAGGCACTGAAACCGTCAGCAAAACCTACACCGGCTTGCCCGCCAACAGCAAAGTCTGGATCGAGTTCGACATGCTGGAGATGGACAACTGGCAAGGCCAGAGCTTCAACGTTTACGTCAATGGCGCGCTCACCGTGGCCACGCAGTACTTTGGCAGCACCAATGCCAAAGATGCCTGGGACGGCGGTATCGACCTGGGCAATCTGTCCAACAGCGGCAACGGCGGCAACGCCAACACAGCGCTCAAGGAAGAAGCGCACCACTACGCGCTGGAAGTCACCACCGACGCCAACGGCCAAGTCCAGCTGGGCTTTGGCATGAGCACCAGCAACAACACCAGTGTGCTCAACACCGACGAAGCCTCCTGGTCGGTGGACAACATGACCATCCGCGCCACAGCCAACAACAGCAGCCTGTCTTTGGCCGGTCTGGAAAACGGCAGCTACGTGCTCTACACCGCCGACGCCAACGGCCACCTCAGCCGCAACGTGACCACCACCGTACAAGTCGAGCCCGCCAACGCGGTCAAAACACTGGCCATGAGCGCCGACACCGGCAGCAGCAACACAGACTTTGTGACCAACAGCGCCAGCCAAACCATCTCCGGCACCCTGCGTGCCAACACCCTGGCCGGAGAAAAAGTGCAGATCAGCCTGGACAACGGCAGTACCTGGGTGGACGCGACCCACACCGTGGGCACCAACACCTTCAGCCTGGCCACAACGCTGACGGGCAGCAACACTTTGCAAGCCCGCTTTGTGGAAAGCGACAACAACCCCAGCGCCAGCCTGAGCCAAGCCTATGTGCTCGACACCACGCCTTCCAGCGTGACCGCCAGCACCCTCAGCTTCAGTGCCGACACGGGCAACAGCGCCTCCGACCTGGTCACCCAAACCTCGGCACAGACCATCACGGGAACGCTGAGCGCCAACACCGCCACCGGCGACACCGTGCAAATCAGCCTGGACAACGGCAGCACCTGGACCAACGCCACCCACACGGCAGGCAGCAACACCTTCAGCTACAGCACCACCCTGAGTGGCAGCAACACCGCTCAAGTGCGCGTGGTGGACGTGGCAGGCAACACGGGCAACGCCAGCAACTTTGCCTATGTGCTGGACACCACCGCACCCACCAGCGCGGTGGATCTGGACAGCGCCATCGGCACGCAGGCCACCAGCGCACTGACGGTCAACGCCAGTGACTGGGCCAGCGGCGTGACGATTGCCCCAGCCCTGCAAGCGCCCACCAGCACCGACATCCGACAGCTCAAAGTCACCCTGGGCGGCGCAGGCATGGACAACACCAACGACCACCTGCTGGTCGGCAGCAACGACCTGATCCTGGGCACCAGCGCCAGCGGCAGCAACCAGACTATTGGTGGCGTCAGCGGCCTGAGCTACAGCTACGACAGCAGCACCCACGTGCTGAGCATCACGCAAGCGGCCAATGCTGCGTTCGATCCCACCCATGTGGACGACATCCTGCAAAGCCTGAAACTCAAGTCCAACAGCATCGACACCGCCAGCACCGGCGACCACACGGCCACCATCACCTGGAGTGATCTGGCGGGCAATGACAGCACCAGCGCCACAGCCACCATCAGCGTCATCCCGGTGGCGCAGGTCAACAGCGTGAGCCTGATCCAGTCGCAACTGGTCTCGGGACAAACCGCCGCAGAAACGGTCACTGCAGACAGCGCCAACGGCTCCTTCTACGTCGACCGCAACTTTGCAGGAAACTATTGGGCCGACCAGCAAAACTGGGCCAACAACAAAAGCCTGACCACCGCCAACAGCAGCGGCAACACCACCATGCACCTGGTGCATGCCAATACCCTCGCAGAAAACAACGCGCTCTACAACATTCAAAACAACAACACCACCTCCACCGTCAAAGGCAACTTCTTCCTGGGGGCCACTGACAACAACGTAGACGGCGTCTGGGACTGGCAATTCACCACCGGCACAACCCAAGCCTTCTACAACAAGAACAGCGTCACCGACACCACCCCCTTTGGCGGCTACATCAATTGGGCCGCAGGCGAACCCTCAGGCGGCACGGAGACCATTGCGGTTTACAACATGAACTCTGTATCTACGCAGGGCACCGGTACCTGGTACGACTGGGGCAACAGCTCGGGCAGCAACCTCGACGCCATTGCCGAACTGGAATACGCCCGCGTGCTCAACCTGGCCAAAACCACCACCACTGCGGTGGCCACCCAAACCCTGGACGTGGCCAGCAGCACCACCGGCACGGCCTACTTGGTCAACAGCAGCGTCGCCGTCACCAACCTCGACAGCATCACATCGGCTTTGGACAGCAAATGGAACTCCGTCGCCGTGACCAACAGCATGTTGTCGTACGAAGACTTCAACCAGACCCCCACGGGCTGGACCTACAACGGCAGCGCCACCACCAGCACCCTGAACCTGGGCAGCAGCAACGGCCTCAACAGCGTTCTCGGACGCTTCACCAACACGCAAGAAGGCACACAAACCCTGAGCAAAACATACGCCCTGGGTCTGGCCAGCACCGAGGTCTGGATTGAATTTGACATGATCGAAATGGACGCCTGGAAAGGCCAGAACTTCAACGTCTATGTCAACGGCTCCATGGTGAACTCGGCGCAATACTTTGGCTCTGATCTGACGACAGCGGATGCATGGGACGGCGGCATTGACCTGGGCAACCTGTCCACCAGCGCCAACGGCGGCAACAGCACCACCGCGCTCAAAGAAGAAGCCCACCACTACGCCCTGAAGGCCATCACCGACAGCAGCGGCAACCTGGTGCTGGGCTTTGGCATGAGCAACAGCTGGGGCGGCAGCATCGTCGCCGCGACCGAAGCCTCATTTGGCATCGACAACGTGATGCTGCGCAAAACCACCAGCGCCAGCCTGTCCCTGGCCGGACTGGAAGCAGGCTCCTACCAGCTCTACACCGCCGACGCCAATGGCCACCTCAGCCACAACTACAGCACGGGACTGTTGATCGGCTAAGGCAAACCGACCTCACAAGCGGACCGGAAACAATGGACGATCGACCTGAAGCTAAAGCCAAAGGTCATCGTTCGTTGTTGTCCGCATCCGTCTAACGTGACTCAATCAACCTTGCAAGAGATTCAACCGCTTGGTTCTTCTGTTTTAGGAGTGACACTGCGCACGGCTGGCTTCGGGCAAGTCGACCGTAATCCATCAATGTGCTCCATCAGCCCGGTTGGAATGTTTCGCCACATGGGATCCAAAACAAAATCAATCCCTTCACGCCTGGCCAACTTGGCTGCTGGCACGAAATCCGCATCACCGGCTATCAAGACAATTTGATCCACCTGTTTTTTGAACGCCAGTGAAGCGACATCCACACCAATACGCATATCCACCCCCTTCTGACGAACTGCAGGCATCACGTCATCGGGAGACAAATGATTGAAAGCGATACGGCCAGCTAACAAGTCTTTTATCTTGTCTGGCTTGATGGTCCAAGGCACATCGCTCGACAAATGCCCTAGGCGCAAAGCCAACTTACGTTTAGCCAGCAACAAGCGATGAAGCTCCAGACGAAAAACCGCTTCTTGTGATCGCCCAAAATCTACACTTCGTTTGGAGATCGGGTTGTGCAATTTCTTCTCAAGCGGAGCACAGTCGTAAAAGAAAATTCTATAAAGCTCATGCCGACGGGCAGGTCGGTTGGGGGAATTCGCAACAAGCGAGGATGTAGGCTTGGTTGAAAGATGCGCCACGGCCCAGCGGTGAATACAATCTGCCGCCCTGGCAGGGTTGTACATATTGTGCGGCTCAATTGCCCGGAACCGCTTAATGAAATAAGCACCGTCAATCAGGATGGCTGTAGCCATTTTTATCCCCCCAAAAAAAACGCCCTAGGGTTCGGCTCGTCCTGGATGAAGTGGACGGCTTACTGCCAAGGGCGGGATAGGATTATTTTACCTTTCCGGATGCCGAACAACAAGGCCTAATTGCAAATGGCTTCACGGGCCTTAAGTGCCGAACCAGGAGCTCATCGCTCTCAACTCCCCCGTCGGGGAGGGATGCGCCTTATCAAGCCGCAGCAGCCGGGATCACTGCGTTGCGGGCGATGGCATCGGTCACGGCTTGTGCGCTGGGCAAATTGAGCAACCACTGCGCCGGGTTTTGACCGGCACTGGAGCGCACCGCTTCCAAAATGCAACCGGACAAAGCCAGCGACGTCACCGATGGTGCACTCACCGCCACCACGTTTTGCCGATAGGGAAAACTGCGGTTCAAGTGCGCGCCCTTGATGGTCAAACTGGCCAAAGCCCCTGCGTTGATCACCGGGCTGCCATTGCTTTTCATGTCCGCGCCCACAATGGACACGCGGGCCAACTGCGAATTGCCGGTAGCCCACAAAGCCGACTCGTGCTGCCAATACACGCCACCAATGACCTCCAGGTCACAGGGCGACGACACCACCAGCGTGGTCACATTCAAGTCCGCATCAAAGTTGCGCACCTTGACCCGGCCCAAAGCACCGCCCGTGCGCCATCCGGCCACTTCGATGCCTCGACCGCAGGTGAACACACTGCAAGCATCCAGCGTCACATCCATCGGGTTCTCGATGTAGAAACCATGCTCGGTGAATGTCCATGCGCCCGAGTTCTTCCAAATGTGCACATTGCTCAACAGCACCTTGTCTGTCGTCACGGTGGTGGGCGCTTGCACATACACCGCCCGCTTGACCACGTTGTGCAAAAAGCAATTGGCAATCGTCACGCCACCCGAGTTGGCGGCGCCCGCCGTCTTGATCGCGTTTTGGCAATCGCTGATGCGAATGCCATCGATCTGCACCTTGGCAGCGCCCTCCACAATCTGAATGATCCAGTTGGCCCGGTTGGCGGGCTCATTGCACTCCAGAAAAACGCCCGACAGGCGGGCCCCGTTCTTGAGCGTCAAAAACGCATCGCTGCTGCTGGCCGGCGTGACAACGGGCAATATCTTGGGCATCACCGTGAAATGGTCCGAAGGCCAACCCGGCACCACCTTGCCCAGCAAAGTCACGCCATCGAGCTCCAGCACGCGGTTGATCGTGTACGTCCCATCGGGCACATACACCACAGCCCCCGGCTTTCCGGTCGCAGCGGCAATGGCATCCAAAAAGCCATTCGTGTCTGCGGCCGCATGGCCAACGGTGCCCACCGCGCCGTAATCCTTGACGTTGTAAATCTGCGTATAGCCCGGCAACAAACAGCCCGTCACAGGCAGGCGGGTATCCTGCGGCACATTGCCATTGGAACCATCCCCATTGGAACCACCGCCATTCGAGCCATCTCCGTTGGGCGCATCGTTGCCTTGCGCATCGGTCGATCGGCCCGAAGAGCCGCCACAAGCCGCAAGCACCGCCGCTGCGCCCAGGCCCGACGCGCCCAAGCCCCTCAAAAACGAACGGCGCATCGACACCGATGCCGCCGCGTCCTCTTGCGCTGCATCGTCAGCACAAACATTTGAAACGTGTTGATTTTTCATGTGCATCACTCAAGCATTGACAAGATTGGAATAGCCGACCACGGAGCCCGTACCGCCGACCTGAACAAAGGCCACGTCATGGGTGGCCGCAGGTGGCGGCACTCGGCGATCAGGCCCACGGGCCAGCGTGCACTCGGCCACCACCAAAGCGCCCGAGCTGTTGAACGCCACGGCATAAGCCGCCGCACACTCCACGGTGCAGTTGGACAACGCCAAATTCGCGGCATTGGCACGCACATAAGCGGCGGCATCCGTCTGACTCCTGAGCACCGCACCTTGCACAATGAAACTCCTGCACTGCGCCAAATCGATGGCACGCACATCCCCCTCCAGCACGCCGCCCACCCAGCTGTAATCGGTGCTGGCCGTCCACGACTGCAGCGCAAAAGAACACCCCTGCACCTGGCAATCGACGAACGAAATCAAGCTCGTGTTTTGACTGCCGGCATAAGACCCCGCACGCGCCAATCGGATGCCGGTGTAGAAGCCGCTGACCACACAATCGTTGACCTCGTGGCCATCAAAATGGCCCAGCACCATGCCCACGCTTTGGGCGTTGCTCTTGACGCCCTGAGCGGCCTGCACCTGAAGCCGCAGCATGCGGCTCACGTCAAACGAGCCACCACCATAAGCACCGCAATTGATGCCGATGCGGTACACATCGCTGATCAAGCAGTCCTCCATGATCGAGCGCCCCAGCGAATCATGAGAAAAAATCCCGATCCAGACATTGCGCACATGCAAATTCGACAAGCGCACCCCCGTGCTGTTGCCCATCAGCGCCACAGCGGCCTGAGGCACCGCAGCGCCCAGCCCCACGATGGTGAAGCCCCCTGCGGCGCAGCCGCCTTCGAGCTCGAGCAAAGCGCGTTGCAAAGGCCGCTGCCCTTGCTGCCCCTCTGAGGTGTAGGCCACCAAAGCGTCGGCGTTGGCGGCCACCGCCGACGGCACATCGGTGGCCGCAAACGCATTGCCCACCCCCTGCAAAACCACCCGCGAACGGTTGGCGGCCGTGGCCCAACTGCCAGCCACCATACCCACCAGACTCACCTTGCCCGTCATGCTCAAGGTGTCATTGATGAAATAAGTGCCCTCTGGCACCAGCACCGTGCCGTTGGTCTGCTTGGCAGCGCTCAGCGCCGACTTGAAAGCCGCCGTGTCCTGATCGGCCTGACCCGACCCTGCGCCGAAATCCACCACGTTGTAAAGGCTCATCCGCGCCAAAGGCGCTGGCGTGCAAGCGGGCGCAATGGCTGGTCGCGTTGTAGATGCTGAAGACTGCGCCTGCGCCAACCCACTGGCCGTGCCCACCCACGCCGCGACACCTGCGCCCAGCAGCGACCGTCGCCGGGCGCGATGGGACACGACCGATGCCATGCCCTGTTGAAAATCCTGAAAGTACATTGCAGCTTGTTCCTGTTCCAAACCGTGAACGAACAAGCAAAGGCAATGGCCACTTGCCGCGTTGCACGGACAAGTCACTTTGACAAGCTCTGGCCTCTTTAAGGTCAAGAAATGTAATGCACCCCATTGACCTGCTCCTTCTGGACGCATCTGGCCGAACCCATGAAAAAGCCGCCCGAAGGCGGCTTTGACAAAACAATCGGTATCTGACCCCGATTAACTGCATGCGGAGGGTTTGCACTCCAAGTCGCCCCGACACCAACGGGCGCGGGGGACTCAAGTTTCACGCCATCTTTCAATTCACTGGTGATCCCAATTGAACAGAAAACTGCTGACTCCCGACCACCAGCTTGATCTGCGCGGGCAAACTGCCTGCAGGCACGTTACCAACCACCAAACCTCCACGCTGAGGCGAATACTGCACCCAAGCAGGCGCTGGGCCATTGTCCGCAGATGTGACTTTCACCACCGCAGAAGCGTTGCCAATCGCAGACGTCACCTGCGTGGGCAACTCGATCAGCACAGATGAAGCGGCTGTTCCCACCACTTGACGAGGCAGGCGAACGTCCAACTGGGCACCAGATGCCGAGTTGACATTGACCCATTTGGCTGCGACGACCGGCAGATTGACCGTCGAACCACCCGACTCTTTGGACGCGCCCGAAACAGCGCTTGCAGGCTTTTTACCGCCACTCACAGCCCCGCCATCCGAATCCACCGCAGCAGCATCTGCTGGCTTGGCCACTGTCGCAGCGCCGCCGTTGTCGGGCACACCAGCGGCCACAGCCGCAATGGGTACCGCAAGCACAGGCGCATTCACCACAGACACCTCCAACGACAACGTGGGCATCGAAACAGCACCGGCCGTCGCAGGGCCAACACCGACGGGGCCCATGGTTCTGCCAGCGTTTGCGGGCAACACGGCCATTGCTGCAGCTTGAGCGTTTTGCGAACTGGCTGCTACAGATGCCGAAACAGCGGGACTGTCGGCGCTATTGGAACTATTGGAGCTATTGGAGCTGTTGGAGCTGTTGGAGCTGTTCGAGCTGTTCGAGCTGTTCGAGCTGTTCGAGCTGTTCGAGCTGTTCGAGCTGTTCGAATTGTTCGAGTTGTTGGAGCTGGTTCCCGGCAGCGCATTCAACTGGGCACTGGACATGGCCGCCAACTGGCTGGCACTGAAGCCCGCAATTTGGGTCGCTGACAGGCTGACCAGCTGGGTCGAGGTCAACGCTGCAATCTGCGAGCTGCTCAAGGCTGCGATCTGGCTGGCACTTAGGCCACCCAGTTGTGCCGCACTCAGGCCTGACCACTGACCAGCCGTCAGGTCGCTAGTGCTCAGTGCAGCGATCTGTACTGCGCTCAGGGTCCCCAGCTGGGTCCCGCTCATGGCGGCCAATTGTGTGGCGGTCAAAGCAGCCAGCTGCGCATTCGTCAAGGATGCAATTGACGTCAAATCCGCCACCTGTGTGGCAGAGAGGCTGGCAACCTGACTGATCGTCAAGGCGCCCAGCTGCGTACTGCTCAAACCACTGATCTGACTGGCAGAAAGCGAAGCGAGTTGCGCCGTTGTCAGCGCCGCCACCTGGCTGGTCGTCAACCCTCCCAGCTGGGTCCCGCTCAGTGCAGCAATCTGCGCAGCACTGAGTGTTCCCAACTGCGTCGTCGTCAGGGCTGCCACCTGAGAGGCCGTCAAAGCGGTCAGCTGCAAGGCACTCAAGGAGGCCACTTGCGTCATGCCCGCGATCTGCGCCGTGGACAGGCTGGCAAGTTGGGCTGCGGTCAAGGCCGCCAGCTGTGTGTTGCTCAGGCCAGCAATCTGCGTGCCGCTCAACGCCGTGAGCTGGCTGGTGCCAAGCGCCGCCACCTGTGTCGCCGTCAAGGCGCCCAGCTGCGTGCTGCTCAAGGCCGCGATCTGACTGGCACTGAGACTGCCCATTTGTGTCGTACTCAGACCAGACCACTGGCTGGCCGTCAGATCGCCCGTGCTCAATGCTGCGATCTGATTGGCGCTGAAGCCACCCAGTTGGGTACTGGTGAGCGCGGCCACCTGCGTCCCCGTCAGGGCCGCCAGCTGTGAAGTGCTCAAGCCTGCCACCTGAGTCGCGTTCCACAAGCCCAGCTGAGCGGTGGTGAGTGAAGAGATTTGAGTCACGCTGAGGCCTGCCAGCTGCGTGGCGCTCAGCAGTGCCAGCTGTGTGTTGCTCCACATGGCCAGCTGCGCATTGGTGAAAAAGCCCAGCTGCGCGGGCGTAATCAGCTGGATATCGGCACTGCTCATGCGGGAGATATCCGAAGACGACAAGGCCTGAATCTGCGCACTCGTGGTCAGCGTGGTGATGTCAAACGGGCAAGGGCCTATGCACAGATTGCCGGTCGGATGGCTGGTCTGGATGGTATTGGCCACAGTGCCGCCCAGCACAGTGCTGCCAGTCCCCAGGTTGGTGACGAGACCTGCACCGCTGATGTTGTTGTTCAGCGTAGGAGAGCTGCTCAGGTTGATCGCCAGGGTGCCGTTCACCGTGATGTCCGATGCACTGGCCAGCGCGCCCGACGTGCCGCCACTGCCCAATTGCAGCGTCGCCCCAGCGTCAATCGTGGTCGTGCCCGTGTAGGTGTTGGTGCCTGTGAGCGTCTGGGTGCCACCGGATACCTTCAGCGACCCTGTTCCAGTGATGTCCCCCGAGAAGGTCGTACTGGCATTGGTGATTTTGAGCTCTTTGGCCGCACCTGCAGCAAGTGAATAGTTGATGTTGCCCCAGGGCAACGCGCCCGCTCTGGCGGGCGAGTTTGTGTAAAGCTGACCTGATCCAGACAGCGTGCTGATGCTGACCGAAGAAGCAGTCACAGCGCCAATGTCCAGTTTGCCTGCCAGATTGATGTTGCTGGACGAGGCAATACTCCCCGAGTCTTTCAGCATCAAGGTCACGCCGCTTTGAACCGTGGTGGGGCCGGTATAGGTTTGCGGTGCTGTCAGAGCTGTCCCCAGCTCAGTCTGCGAGTTATAGGGTTTGCTGAATGTGACACCGCCGGAGCCAGAAATGACGCCGTCGAACGAGGAATAACCTGCAACCATGTTCCAGTTGGAATCGTAGCGGGTGGTGATCAGGCTATTGACATTGATGGTCAAGTTGTTGGCGCCCAAAATGACTCTCGACGGCAAATTGTTCATCGTCGACAGTCCACCCAGGACCATGTCGCCTGTTTTTTGAGAGATGTCCAGAGTAGGCCCGATGACGGCGGGCAAACCGCCATTTTTCATGTCGTCCAGGGAAACAGTTGGGGCAGTGGTAAACCCACCGTTGCCCACCAGAGCCAGTTTGCCCCTCAGAATCCGGATAAAGGGACTGGAGATGGTTTGATTGCTGGATACAGCGAACGTTCCTGCCGGTGTTGTCGGCCCCATGTTGTAAGCGGCATTTTGTGCCTGCTCATCCCAGAACTCATTGATCGCAATTTGAAACGACGCAGGCGAATTGTTCTGGGTCGTGATGACGCCACCGCCAGAAATCACCCCCGAGTAACTCAGCCCCCTGGCCAGAGAGTCTCCACCCTGGTTAAAGGACAGGCCAAAGCGCTGTGGGTAGGAAGAAAATGACCCATTGACGACGATGTTGCCGGTGCCATAGATAACCCCAGATGCCATGAAATACAGTTTGGAAGCCGTGGTGATCGAAATATCGTCATTGATCGCGATATCGCCATTCGTCCCCCCCGAACCTCCACCCAGACGGTTTTGTATGTAAGACACATGGGAATTGTCCGAGCGCACCAAGACCTCGGAATTGTTGAGCAGGGCGGTTGTGACATCTGCCCCCGTGATGTCGCCCCCCGTGGGCGCAATGATCAGGTCTGTCGGGTCCAGCAACCATTGCCCTGCAGTGCCTGCAGGTGCCGCCGTGGAAACACGGGCTCCATTGACATTGAGGTGGTGACCGGAGGTCTCCACCATACCGCCATCGCCAGACTGCTGCCCGCCCTTGGCTTCGATGCGGCCGGCGGCCTGTGTACTGCCATCGGTCTTGCCCAGGTCACTCCAGAGCACCACCTTGCCACCGTCGCCTGACGAGATGGCATTGGCCTGAATGGACGCGTTCGTGTCCATCTGCACGGTCGTGGCTTGGCGCAGCGTGCCCGAGCCCTGCCAATCGCCGCCCACCAAAACGGTGCCGCCGCCCGTGGCGCCATTGGCCTGCAGACTGCTGCCCGATTTGAGTTCGATCTGATCGGCCTCCAGGACGATCTTGCCGCCCCGGCTGGTCAAACTGCTGGCTTCCAGCGCCCCGGCGTTGCGAATCACACCGGCTTGCAACTGGTTAAGCGCCACAGCAGAAAGGATGATCTGCCCATCAGGCGCCCTGACGGCCTGACGGTTCTCGATCAGGCTGGCGATCGTGCTGGGTGTGGTCACAATGCCCGTCAGCGACTGGCTGCCATTGAACTGCAAAGTGATCATCTCGCCAGAGGCCATGACCACGGTACCCGCACGCGCCAACACCAAGCCGGCGTTGCGCACCTCAGGCGCCAGCAAGGCCACATAGCCCGCCAGCGATGATTGCAGCGCGCCTTCGTTGATCACCGAACCTGCAGCGCCCGCGCGCGACCAATCCATGCGACCCGCCATGAAGTCCTGATCGCTCATGGTGTGCGTGGTGGCCACCAGCCCCCCCACATCCACCCGCGCCGATGGTGCAAAGTAAATGCCCGAAGGGTTGGACAACAACACCTGCCCATTGGCCTGGATCTGACCAAAAATCTGGCTCGGATTCTGGTCTGTGATCTTGTTGAGCGTCACCGACGAAGCCGAAGGCTGCACAAACTGCACCGTGGCGTTCTGCCCCAAATTGAACCCATCCCAACGGATAACCGCCCGAGACGTCGACTGCTGCACCGTCATCGCGGCCGATGACGCGTTGACCTGGCTGCTGATGGTCGCCGCCCCGGCACTCACCACGCCACCCGTGGGCAGCTGCTTGAGCGCTGGTGGTGCCTGCTGGGCCTGAGCCCCGGTACCTGGCGCCATCAAGGCCACAGCCACCAATGCGCCGGCCACTGCGCCAGACTGCCTGCGCCCGGAGCCCTTGCCCTGACCGCGCGTGATTTCAGAAGCCACCTGCCAAGCCTGAGTCGCAGCCGACCAGACCAAACGGTAAAAACGATTAAGAGAAGCGTGCTGATTCATGTCGTCGCTCAGAAAGAATAATTGGCGCTGAGCCACAGTCGGTTGGCGCTGTAAGTCGCACCGGGCAAGGGGTTGTCACCCAGACGGCGAGCAGCCGTGGCCTTGATTTGCATTTGGTTGGCGGCTTGCCAAGTCAGGCTCGCCCCATAGCCGCGAATGCTGTACTGACGCAAAGAAGCCTCAGTGGCTTCGGGATTGCGGGCATGCCCCCAATCGTAAAAACCGCTGACCGTCACATCCTTGGGCAACTGCTGCGTCAGCTCCAACGACAGCGATTCGCCCTCTTTGGCTGCGGCCTCGCTCATGGGGTAGCCACGCACGCCATAGGCGCCGCCCAGGTACAGCTTTTCGCTGCCATCCAGACTCTTGTTGGCCCGCTGCATTTGCCAGCTCACATTGCCCGACAAGCTCGACGTGATCGTCTGCACACGCGACACATTCAACTGCAGCTTTCTGAATTGGCCTTGCGTGCTGGCATCTGCCAACAAGGGCGCTGGCGACACATTGCCCTCCACCAGACCCAGGGTCATGCTGTTGATGCCCCCGCCTGCCCACGCATCTTGCGCATTGCCGCTCAGCATCACGTTCGCCACCTGAATGCGGTAGTCACTGACCGCCAACTCGCCCGCATCGTTGCGAAACGCCTTCTGGTCCCAAGCCGCAGTCAAATACAGACTGCGCGTGGGGCTGCGCAAAATCGGGTACGACCCGTCCAAGCCATAAGTACTGGCTTTGCCACTGAAATTGTTGGGTGCCAGAGTCTGGTAGTTCATGCTGCTGGCATGCACCCCCACACGCCAGCCATCGCTGCCCAAAGGCACACTGTAGGCCGAGCGAACGAAATCACTGCCCGATGTCTTCAGACCCGAGATCGTCACCAGATCACCCCACCCCATAGGGCTGGCCACATTCACCGTGGCCGACAGCCGCTCGGTCCCCGTCAGCTTGGAGCCCATGTTGTCCACAGCCGCCGATCCGCTGACCGCCGGTTTGTTGCTCACATTCACCACCAAATCGGTCTGCCCCGCCTGCTGACCTTGCATGAAATTGGCCGTGGTCAACACACCAGGGGTGTCGCTCAGCAAAAGCAAAGCACGCTCCAGCTGAGCCGTGCGAATGGGCGCACCGGGCTTGAGCTGCCCGCTGACGATCGACTCCAGCCGCGCCTGACTGACCCGGGGCGCATCGCCCGTCAACACCAACTTGCCCAAGCTGGCCTCGACCACCTGCACCTTGACCTTGCCGCCATCGATTTCCTGCGCAGGCAAATACACATGCACCATCCAGCCCGCTGCGCTGTAGGCCTGCTGCACCTGATCACTCACACTGCGCAGTTCCGACAATGACAGCGGCTTGTTCAACAAGCCTTGCGTCAACTCGGTCAAGGCGTTGGAGCTCAACAGCGTGTTGCCCACAAACTCAAACTGAGAAACCGTCACCACCGTTTGCCCCGGTTGCGGCGCCTGTGCGGGCACAGACTTGGCGGCTGGCACCACCGGCGAGGCCGGCTGCTTGACCGTCCGGTCCATCTGCTGCTGGATTGCCCCCGCATCAGGGGCACCTGTTGCCCACACCGACGCCGTGGGCAGCCAGGCCAAGCACAGCACCGTGGTGGCCCGTTTGAAAGATTGCTTCGTATGCTTCATGAACATGGACTTTGCTGAGATGCCCAGGCAGCCGGTTTGCTTCCGCCCGCGTCTCATGCCGAGATGCAAGCGGGACTGCCTATGGCGAATTTCGACCCAGAATGGCCAAAAAAAGATTTATTTATCATTTTCTTGTGAATTCTGATAAAACCAAAAGTGACCAACGGTCACTTTCCGGGTGAAATGCATCCCCCAGAGATGCTTGCACCGACCAGTTTGCCGCCCTACCTGCATGAGCCACTACACCGCCCCCATACAACCCCGCGCCAAAGAAAGCGAATCCAGATTCCTCAACGCACTCGATGAACTGCTGCGCCACCAATCATTTGGCCGCACCACCGTCCAGGACATTGCCGACCGCGCGGGCCTGCACAAAGGCGCCTTTCTCAAGCGCTTTGGCACAAAAAAAGCCGCCCTCATCGAACTGTTTGAGCGCTACTGCGTCCAGGCATCGCAAGCCATGGCACATGGACACCGCCAAATAGACCAACACACCCTGCTGCACGATCTGTGCTTTGAGTTGAGCCAAACCCTGGAAAACCTGCAGCGCACCCACTTTTCTGCCAACCGTGCGATGCATGAATTCTTCATGGAAGAGCTGCAAGCGGCGCCCCAAACCAAGCGGATTTTCAGGGAACTGGTGGACTTGATGCAGGCCATGCAACTGCACTACCTGGCCGATCAAAACTGCACCAAGTCGGGCGCCTACGCTGCAGCGCAGCTGATGATCACGCTCAACTACAACTACGTCCTGCAAGCCATGCCCGGCCTGCCCAAAGACGCACACCAACGCCACCAACTGATTGCCAACCTGATCATTCGCACGCTCTGGACCTGATGGGCTTGGTTCTGCTAGCGACCAAGACGTCGTGGTCCTCGCCCCATCGCCTGCAGAGCAAGCTCCTACATCTCTCTCGCTCTTGGCAGAAGTCAGCCTTGCCGGCGATCAACATCTGCGCGATCCCATTTACGCAGCTTCAGATCAGTCATCTGTTACGTCTATCGTTGACGCGACAACTCCTGCGCAGCTTGAATGTCATTGGCCTGACTCGACTTGTCTCCGCCTGCAAGCAGGATCTCCCCCGGCTCCATACTGAATTTGCTGATATGCGGGCTTAGCGAGCCTTCTCTGATATCCCACCCCCAACCTGCAGCAATGCGCCCATCTCCCGGCCGCGCTTGGCCATCGTCCAAGCGTTCGATTTCAGCAGGAGCGCTCACAAGACGCCTTTGGCCTCATGCAATTGCTGCGCGGCGCTGCGCACCGCACCCCAATCGCACGAGGGTCGATGTGAAGCCAATACCGACTCCAACCCCCCCAACCCACGGCAGTTCGTTTTGGAAAAAACTGTGAACGTGAGGAAGTCACATCTAATTCCCTGATGGCCACCCAAATTCCCCCACTTATGGCCACTTCAAACTCCCCCACCTGAATTGATCGGGGACAGGGTCTCAACGCCGACACCGTCGGCACCTGTGGGCAGGACGCATGTTCTTGCCTTCCTCGAAGGAAGGCCAAGGAGTGAATGTCTTGAAACCCAACCAACGCGCCACCGTCATCACGCTACTGGAGCGCAGCACCACACAGCGTGAGATCGCCCGCATCACCGGCATCGACCGCAAA
>JACCDU011186875.1_pt1 | contig 17215 bp, 8 predicted proteins | sample 7446081 | NCBI WGS metagenome assembly JACCDU01 (sample SAMN15323447, study PRJNA562643) | freshwater metagenome | isolation source: river surface water | place: USA:Blue River Watershed | collected 2017-08-17
GCAGAAAGGGTATAAGTTGTATTGTTATCAGTTAATGTATCGTTAGACCAAATGGTTCCGTTAAATCTTAAAACTTGCCCCGAAGAAGGTGTGCCTGAAATTAAAACGTCATTTAGCTCGTCAAGTGTTGTAGCACCACCACCACCGCCACCGCCGGTATCATCAGCAGCTGGCGCCCAAGCAGTTCCGTTCCACTTTAAAACTTGACCAGTGCTGGGTGTATCACTTGTAACGTCGGCAAGATCTGATAAATTTACTGGAATAGTGCCAACGGCATAGGGTAAACTGTTCCAAGCTAAAGTGCCATTTCCTATTTTAAATTTACCAGTGTCTGTTTCGTATCCTGGTTCGCCAGCTACAAGTGTAGGATTTGCACTTGTCCAAGCTGTTGCGGTACCTTTTCTCAATATAATTTGTTGGGGCATGTTAAAAATCCTCTTCTTTGTTATTTATCTAATACGCTATTACGGAGTGCCACCGTCAATTATTGCACTGAATGATGAGCTGCTTGGATCACCGCCATCTAAAACCACAGTAAACGATGAGCTGCTTGGATCACCGCCGTCGATAGTTGATGTAGAACTATCAGTAATTGCTACACTGACACTGACAGTTGGTGTAATACTGTTTAAAGTAACAGTAAATGTTTCAGTTCCTTCAGTAGTAAAATCGTTAGCAACAGTAATTACAAGGCTTGCTGTATTAGAATTAACAGTAAAATTACCAGTTAACGAGCCTAATCCAAGATCTCCAGCGGTAATTCCAGTTCCTGTAATGGTATAAGGAACCGAAGTTCCGTTTGACACATTTGTTGTGGTTAGGGTAATTGTAACACTTGCACCTTCATCAACTGTGGCAGAACTGCGTGTAAGTGCATAAGTTGGTGTTGTTGGTGGGCCGCCTCCCCCAGCTACTAAAATACCGCCAGGTGTAACACCATCACCTACATATATCAATTTGGTATCAGTAACATAGATCAGTTCACCTTCTTCAGGGGTAATACTTAATCTATCTGCTTCTAAACCACGTCTTAATAATAATGCCATTATTTTCCCCTATACTTAGAACGACCCAAGATCTAAGCTAAATCCTGCAGGAGATAAGAATGATCCAAAATCAAGATCGCCACCACCTCCGCCACCACCTGTTATTGCACTAACAGTAACTTCACCTAATCCTGAAGAAGGGCTGATGCTAATATTAGTTCCTGCTATAATTCTACTTACACCTGCTGTAATAGTTCCTGGCCCCCAAGCACTACCACTCCAAACAAGAGCTTGTCCAGTTGTCGGTGCAGTTGCAGTAACATCTGCTAATGCAGAAATGTTATGATTGCTTATATCGCTTACTTGTCCAGTTACATTACCTGTTAAGTTGCCAGTTACATTACCTGTTAAGTTGCCAGTTACATTACCAATAAATCCTGAAGTTGCAGTTATAGTACCGGATGCTCCGATATTATTTGATGCTGTTAAATCAACAGTTGCAATAGAATCAGCATCAACGTTACCTATTACATTACCGTAAAGGTTTCCAGTAACATCGCCAGTAACATCCCCAAATACATTGCCAGTTAAATTACCTGTTACATTACCAGTAACATCGCCAGTGACATTACCAGTAACATCGCCAGTGACATTACCAGTTAAATTACCTGTTACATTACCAGTTAACGGGCCTAAAAAGACATCAGCGGCTATGTCGCCGTCGATATAAATGTTTCCAGTTCCAATAATGTTTCTACTGTTAAGATCCAGATTTCCGCCTAATCTTGGCGTTGCATCTTCTTGAACTGCATTAATACTGTCGGGCGTTGAAATTGTTATTTCATTAGCACCGTGAGTTACGAATATATTAAGACCCTGCTTAATTGTGCGTAACTGTAAATTATTACCTATTTTTTCTTTAAAAACAGGCGAACCAGTACCTAAATTGTCGGCTGTAATTACTCTTGTTAAATCTAATTCATTAAAATTATTATTAGATTTTTCAAAGGCCGTGCGTAAGTCATCGCCGTTGCCGTCGTTAGCATAAGTTCCAAGGTTAACCTGTAAAATAGTCATTTTTTGAGCTCTCTATATATTTATCTGGCTCTTAGTTTTGCTAAGCCGAACAAACTTAATATACGTATATAAAACCAACCTATATCAAATTCCCACCACTTTACACTTAATTTTGCAGAAGTTCCGTCTCCGTGATGGTTGTTATGTAGTTCTTCTCCGCCTATCCATATGCCCCAGGGTAATAGATTTCTACTTGTGTCATTTACTGTGTAATTTTTATAACCCCACCAGTGTGCAAGACCATTGATAACTCCTGCAGCCCATATTGGAATCCACAACATTTGAATTCCCCAGATTAAAAATCCCCATACGCCAAATAGAACAAGATCTATGATCAGCATCAAACAAATTCCAAGTAATGGATACTGAGAATAAATTTTACGTTCTACCCAATCGTCCGGAGTGCCGACCCCCAGTTTTAAAACTTCTGGGTCTTTTTTAGCTTTTACATATAAAAAAGAACCGCCTAACAGTACACGCCATATACCATATATTTTAGGACTATGGGGATCTGTTGTTGTGTCGGCAGCTTGGTGATGTTTACGATGCACTGCCACCCATTCTCGAGTATTCATGCCGGTAGTAAGCCATAACCATGCTCTCATCAAATGAGAAACTAATGGGTGGAATGTTACACTCTTGTGTGCTTGACTACGGTGAAGATATAGTGTAACTGACACTATAGTCAAGTGTGTCATCAAGAGAGTAATTAAAATTATTGTCATTTTAGTACTTCAATAGTGCAGTAGGCATCTCCAGGTACAGCTATATCTGGAAGCGTTCTGGCTATTACTGTTACTCTGTAGATTTTATGAAAACTTTTCTCTGAAATAATAGCTGTCACCGAATCTCCTATTGTACTTAAAGTTTCAGCATTGATAGTAGTCCAGGTAGTATTGTTGGCAGTCAAGGTTTGCTGCCCCCCAAAAATATTCAATGGCTTAGTCAAAACCTGAGTAAAAGCCACTGTTGTTGATGATCCCATTACTGTGGCAGAGGCTTCGGCTAAACTATAATTTATTTCTACATCTAATGTAGAACCCATGCCTGCTGCAATACGCACAGATAGGGCATCTTTTGTCATATTAGATCCGCCAACCGCCAGTACCGCAGATGGGCCGGCTTCGTTAGTAATGCCCAGGTATGCTGTGGTCTGTACAGTACCGTCACCGAACTGTAGCGTGCCGGGTAGTTCTGTTGTTGCGTCGTTTCTAAATACCCATCTATGTTCAAACGCATCACCCGGTTCCAACATTTCGATACTGAAATCTCTATAGTTAGGATTACCTGCTTGATACTCACTGCTGAGAATAGCCCCACCGGGTGCTATCAGGGTGCCGTTTTGACTACCGATAGTCCAGACTTTTGAAGTTGGTGTAGGATTTCTAAAGGTATAGGTATTGCCTGGTTCAAATACAAACTCGGGAACTACTATTTCGTAAGTGACTCCTGGATCAATGGTTGTTTCTGTAACTGACATCCAGATAGGAGCAATTTCTGATCCAGCGTTGATTTCCCAACCATCTCCAACCACAGTGATGTCATCGTTCTCGCTAATGTCAACTATTAATGTTCCAGTGGTACTTCCTGCTGCCGCCACATCAGAAACTGTAGTTCTATGTTTAACAACAAATTCTAAATCACTGTCAACAGCACCTGTTAGTGTTCCATTATCGTAAACAGACCCATCTGGGAATGTTAAACTGCTGTTAGCACCAAACTTCCATTCATAGCCATTGACTGTTAATGCAGATCCAGCAGGTACAATTTGATAATCTGGACTGTAGAAGGTGTACGCTCGTTGATCAAATGGCCAAGTTGACCCATCGGTTAGATCTACGGTAATTGCCCAGTCGTTCGGTGCTTCTTCTAACATTGCTGTAATTTCTTTAACACCAATCAAGCCTGGTCCACTTACAAACCAACCTGGTGTTACTGTATTGATAAGAGGATTATAGTATGGGTTTGTATCTGGAGATGCTGTAAAGTAACCATTCAGACCGCCATTGTAGCCATAAGAACTCATTTTAAACGATGAAGAATATTGTGCCACTGCTGGAGTATCACTGATAGTTGAGTTGTTGGGTAATGTTAAATTGCCGTTGCTGCCAAACTGCCAGGTACGAGTATAAGTATCAGCGTATGTGTATACTCCTGTGGGAGCCACACTACCAAGCGGCGGATTAGTGTTCCATTGTGCTAATGGTACATTTATAGTTCCTGTGTTGACATAAAGTGCTTGATCAAAGCCCGGAACTAAAATTTTCCACTGACCGTCACTGTATTGTATTAAAGGGTCACTGCCGAGAGTGTAACCAGCAGGAAACCAATTCGGATCGTATGGGTCTTTTGTATAAGTTCTATTCACCGCAACAAAGTCGGCACCACTGATAACTATGGTAGTCGGTGGCGCTGTTGGCAGTATTTCAGTCTCTATGGAAAAATTAGCGCCTGTAACATATTTGATTTTATTGTCTGGAAAATCGACCATACCGTCGGAGAAAAACGCCCAGTCTCTAACATCAGTGCCATCATTGGTTCTTAAGATTACTGCTCCTACATTGCCGGCAGCAATGACTGATGCCGATATGATGCTGCTACTCTCGTTGGTGCTGCCCAAAACCAAAGCACCCTCTCTGGTAATTGGGCAAAGACTTGTATTGCTACTGGGTAGAATTAGACTACCGTCGGCATTAAATTGCCATTGTTTAGGGTCCTCGCCTAATACATCTGCGGTTATGAGAACATTGTCTTTTGCTGATATTGCAATTGTAGAGTTTTCGGAACCAATCTCTGCCCCTTGTATGAATAAACTACCGCCTTCAATAACTGGAAATTGTGTAAGACCGGTTGTATTGAATAGCCAATCACGAGTAGCACCTTCACCGCCAGCATCCGTAGATATTTTTACGCTGTTGTTAGTGTCACTTACTCGTACATGATTTAATTCGCCACCTAAGAATAAGTCAGCAGTACTGTTATCTATTGCGCCACCAGCACGAATGTGTACGTGTCCCGGTTCGCCACCTGTGGGTTCGACGATGATGTATTGCTGACTCCCGTTTCGTCTTAATTCTTCGTCAGGCACTAACTTGATAGAATCGTATCCTGCTCCATCGGCACTATCAGCATCGCCACCGTAGAATGTACCTTTGTTTAAAATTTTGCTTCGTCGATGTGTACGAACACCGTCAAACATTAGTAGTTCTAACTTGTTGTTATCACCTATAAACAAACCTATTTCGCCGTAGGGGCGAATTTCGCTGGTGTTAGTTTCATTACTACCGTTGCCTTCAACTTGGCCAGTAGGTATTCTGTATATCTTTGTCATTTAAGTTGCCCCTTGATTAATCCCAAACTTCGTTACCGTAGAATACTGTGGCAGTCCACTGTATTTTTACAGTAGAACCTTCACCGTCTATGCGTTTGTATTTGATTTGATTTTCGTTGTTTTGATGCCATAATATGGCGTTTTCTCCGTCAGTGCCGCCACTCAATACTTCAGTATGGAAAATGTTATTATCGCCGCTGTCCTTGGCAATGTGTATAGTTCCAACCATTGATCCTGAATCAGTGATATAGGCATGATACTTGATGATAGCACCTCGGAAGTTTGTGCTGCCTCCGGGAAGGTCTGCTGAATCCCACCATACTACGGGTTCTCCACCAACTTGATATCTAAAGTAGATATTATCGCCTTGGCTATAGTTTAAACTTGCGCCGGGTATAATAACTCCATAGCCTATTTCGTTGCCAGCACCAGCAGAGTTAAAATCGTATCTGTACCAAGTAACATTGTCTAAACTAAACTCTATAGTTGTAGTGTCCCAAATTCCATGAACACTGGTATTGCCAAGTATGTCGTCTATGTTGGTTGTAGTAGTATCGATCCAAAATCTAAATTCATCTGCGGCGTTTCGTGATGCTATAGCAGTTATGTTAACTGTTTCTTTTGATGTCACTGAAACTTGTTTGTAGCCGTAGACTTCTTCTATTCTACGCTCGCCTGGGCTTTCAAGTTTGACACGCCCTAATCCTTCTGCTGATTTTAGTCGTGTACCGTCGGCAAATCTAATACCTTCTGCTAAACTTGTGAGATCTAATTCTCTACGGATATAGGCAAAGCCTCCGCCTCCTGGCCCGCCACCGTTTTGTCCCTGTGTCCACTGACTAAACTTAACAGCATAGTATTTGCCGTTGTCAGGCAAGTACATCACGCACTCTGTGCCAACGATCTTGTTACCAAGGCCACCGTTTCCAAATGCCGCATATAGGTTTGTGTAAGTTCTCGATTCGACATCTGTTAAATCTGCCCATCCGTCTATGTTCCATAGTGTGCCGCCGGGGCTGACATCGCTGTCCCAGGAACCTTCTCTGTAGGGGTTGTAAATACCGTTGTTACCGTCTCTGGTGATACCAACTCCTGCGCCGTCGCCATCATCTGCGATTAAGATGTCAACTTCGTTGCCGTCGTTGGTTTTTAAGAACGATACTGCTTCGCCAACATAAGGATCACCAACAATGTTGATGTGTGTGACAGCATTGTCAAAAGTTTGTGCGGCTGTACCGCCTCCAAACACATTGCCTGTTTCAGTGGTACTGCCACCATCTGCTCCGCTGTTACCGCTGGTGCTGACGGATGTTGCGCTACTGCCTGTGACAAATAAACCAAATATCGCTGTGTCGTAGACGAAACTATATGTGCTGCCTGCGCCAAATGCCGCTGTGCCATCTACAACTGTGTTACCGCCGTTGTAGTTGATTTCATTGGCAAGGTTGGTATTGATGTAGTTGGCTGTGTCGTATTGATCTTCTCCACCGTCGTTGATATTATTTGTAGGCCACGCTTCTGGAAGTGTTCCGTTAATATTATAGCCGTATGCTTCACCGTTTCCGCCAACGCTGGTAACTGTGATAGTAAAGTTGTTTGTTGGGGTTGTTCCACCGGTGATGTCTTCTCCTAACAGAGTTATGACATCATCTACAACATATCCAGATCCGTAGTTTCCTACGTTTACACCATTGCTATATACGCTGTTTACAGTGAATCCTGAACCTACATTATAGTTGGTCCCAGTCACAGTCCATCCTAAAACCGGTGCTGTAGCAAATGCTGTGCCATCTACTAATGCTCCTGTGATAGCACCTGAATTTGTTGTAGTTACTGTGATAATAGCATCATTTTCTGGTGTTGTGCCTCCGAGGTCTGTACCTAATATTTTAATTTTGTGTCCTGGTAGATAGTTAGTTCCACCATCAACAACACCCATAAATGTGTAACCCGGATTAGGAGATGCGTCAGTGAGCATAAATGATGCCCCACTGCCTTCTCTTACCGTAGTTGGGCCACCGTTTAGTGTAGGTACGGGACTTTGGTAGAATTGAAAGTTGGTATATAAACCACCTGCGGCTGTGGCTAATGTGGTATAGTTGTTATAGAATGCTGTCTTCATTTGATCAACTGTGCGGAAGTCACCTGCTACACCGTTGACCAAAATCACATTGTCTATCACTGATCGTGTAAAGTTTTGTAGATCAGACAGAGGTTTAGCACCATTGACATCACCGTAGATGACAAACATAGCCAAGAAATCACTGCTGCCTAATCCGCTGACTTGGAAGTCATCTTGACTACCTGTTGAATCTATGGTTACTGTGGTTGTTGCTGGCTTGTGTATAACTATCTTGTTAACGTTAAGTTCGTTTGAATTGTTGTTAGAATGTACAACACCGTAACTGGCCTGTAGGCCTTTGTAGAGAACTATAGGTGTTGCTGGTATAGTAATAGAAGGTAGCCCTTCTCCTCCACCACCTGTAGCATCAATTCTGTAAATACCACTACCTTCGTCTCCAACTTCGTATCCAGTAAGATTAGTACCAATCTGAATTTGTGTAGGATGTAGTGTTAGGTTAGAATTACCAAGGTTAAAGAAATCAGGACCGCCACCTCCTCCGGTAAACGGTTCACCATTAAGTTCTACTGTACCATTAGATGTAAGAGTAAACTCGTGTTCACCTTTAACTAATTTTTCTATTGTTCTTAGTTCGCTGGTTGCGTCGCTGTCTTCTGGATCTTCTGTTTCGTTTTCTTCACCGGGATTAATAACTTTTATAGCAGTAAACTTACCATTTACATTTGTAAGTTTAATATCATTGAGATAGATACTGCCACCTGCGGTATATACGTGACGCCACTGTTTGTCCGGTGCGCCTAAATCGTAGGTATTATCTGCAGAAGGAACAATATCCCCAGCATAGTTTGACAACACTGTTTCTTTGTCGTCGAAGTAAGGTAGACTGTTCCAGGCAGCAGTACCGTTACCTATTTTAAGTTTATTGTTGGTAGTATCCCACCCAGGTTCTCCAGCTCCTAATACTGGATTAGTTGCAGTCCAGTTGGTTGCTGTATCTCGTCTTAGTTTAATTTGTGATGCCATGTTATGCTCCGCCCCCGTCGACTACAAAGTCTGATGTGTCATAGACTGTGGAAGCAGAGCCTCCATCTATATTTAAGTTTAAAATTAAATTTAATGCGTTGCTTGCATCGTCATAAGTGGCAGTTAGCCCACTGTGATTTCCGTAAACAAACATTTCTGCTGCGTAATCCTGCGCCAACTCTTTAAGATCGGCCGCAGTGCCTCCTGTCAAAGCATATAACTCTGTAAAGTTTTGATTGACTTTGTTAAATGCTGTTCTTAGAGGATCGCCGTTTCCTTTGTCGGCTGTTCCTATATTAATTGCTTGTCTTGCCATTTTAATCCCCTATTAAGCAAATGTAGCGTTGAGTGTATACCAGTTGGTATCATCTGCGGTAAAGAATTGTAAAGCAGCTCCCGGTTCAAGAACTACTGGATCATTAGTTACACCGTCATTAATCCTATCTCCAACAGCTGGATAAACTTTCAAGTTGTTTCCGCCAGTGTTCTTGACAATTATAGTATATCCAGAAGCTGCCGTTGGGAATCTAACACCTGTGTCTGGATCAACAGTTGATACAACATTAATTTCAGCTACTAACGCTATAGCAGTTGATTGATCTGTGCCAGCGGCCGCTAATCCTGTATCGCTGCTCTTTCTAATAAATCCGCCAACTTGTAAATTGCCTGCTGCATAAACAGCACCAGTCGCGCCAGTTACTGTAAATTTTGTTGAATTAACAGTTACGTTGCCGTTGCCTACTGTAAGTGCTGACAGGGTTCCTAAGCTGGTCAAACTGGAATATATAATTCCCGAGTTAAGTGTGTTACCAGTTAAGTCTCCGGCATTACCAGTAGGCACAATAATTTCCTGCCATACTGGTGCAGCACCAGGTCCTTGTGTCATGAGGTACTTGCCATTTGTTCCCGGTAGTAATTCAGTAGTTAAGTTTACACCACTTGAGTAGAATACACTGCCTACAGCAGTACTGGTTATGTGTGTTGCTCTGGTAGCAGTACTTGCATTTCCAGCAAAATCGTTAGCCCAAACTTTATTGAACACATTGGTACTCTGACCAATATCACCTGCTTCGTTTGTTCCAGTCTTAGTAATACTTGGAACATGTGGTGTTCCCACAAATGAATTTGCATATACATTATTAAATCTATTTGCAGTAGTTCCAAGGTTACTATTTCCGTCGGCTTTAACTATGCTATGTGGTTCAGCCGACGATGAAACTTTGCTTAGTTCGTAGAATACAGTTGGATCAATGCCGCTGTCGATAGTGAATATAATATCATTAACACCGTCCTCTCCGCCTAATAGAGATCCTTTAACAGTTAATTGATCACCAATAGTATAACCATTACCGCCAAAGGTAACTTCAATGCCGCTATAATCTCCACCATTATAGGCAATAGTAACTAATGCTCCATTAGCATCACTGCTACTGACAACATTACTTACAGGAACATTTGGAAAGTCGCCAGACACTAATTCTGGATCCGGTACTCCTGAATCAATAGTAAACTGAGTGCCAGCTGGTCCAGGTATCATACTACCGGTTCTTCGCACCATTACTCGGCCGCCTGGCTGTAGTGTAGAGAACAGTGAATCAATACCGTCTTGTACAATGTCTGTTGTACTAACTTCTTGAGGGTAAGTTGCAGAACCTGTAAAGTTACCTAAGATTTTTCCGTCGGCAATATTGGCCAATTCGCTGTAAGCAACACCACCCGCTTTGATAGCAACAAATCCATCTGTAACTTCGAAGTTGGCACTGTCAAAACTGGCTAATCCACTTGCTGCCTGTTTGGCGGCATCAGTTCCTGTTGGTGCAGATGATCGAGTTGTAGCTAATTCTAAATCTAATTTGCTTTGAACAATGCCAGCAGCGGCATTAACATCAGCATCATAAATTACACCATTATTGATAGTTAAGTTTATGTAGCTGCCGTCGAGGCCCATTACAGTTGCACCAGTTAAGTGATCAGCTGCAACAGTCAAGAACTTGGCTCTTTCTACTCCGTCGAATCTATTCGATGCTTCGGTAGTGCCTGTATATGAAAATATTTCATTGCCGATCTTTAGATAACCGTTTTCTGGAAAATCAGTTATGTCATCAACAAACAGTGTACTGGCCACACTTGATGATAGATAGTCTGCAGACAGTGCAGCAATATTCGCACTGGTAAATGTACTGGTTATTTCGCCACCGATAGAAGAACTTATAACGTGTTTTCCTGCTCCAGTGAATAGTGCAATATCTCCTGTTGCAGGAGTCATTACATTTACTTCGTTCAATTTAAAGAAGCTGTCTTTAGACTCAACTTGTGTATTAACGTAGCCAATATTGGCTGCATCGCTGGAGCTGCTTGTCAATGGAACCAGATTGGTAATACGGTGTCCAATACCGTCACCAGCCATGTCTAAGTCTGCAGACAAAGCTGGCGAGCCGCTTGTTGGCAAGAATCCACCAGTTATTGCTGGAATCCTATCAGGTAGCGGAATAGCAGCGCCGGTATGTGAGTATCCGAGACGTTTGTCAATGTAACCTCGGACTGCACTTTCTACCGGTACTGTGTCATCTGCGTTGTCAGTCATTGTGTTGTCAGTTGAGAACTCTTTGACAACGGTACCTCTCTTAAATCCAATACCATCTAAGTTACTTAAAGCAATACTTGCTGCAAAGGTAACTGTACCAGTACCTTGGTCAACAGTAAAGAACTTACCTACTCGGAAAATACCAAATTGGTCAGTACTTACATAGAACACACGCCCCGAAGTTTCTTCAACAACTTCTTTGGTTCTGCTTGGGGAAACTGCCGGAGCACCTAATAAGTTATTTGGATAGTTAGTGCTGTTGAATCCGCCCGAACCAATATCTAAGAAATCATGACCTGTTGCACGGCAAGTACTAATGTTAACTGTAATCTGTGCATTTTCTCCTGCTCTCAAGCCTGCTCTTAGTGTAGTGCTTTCGACATTAGTAAATCCAGATCTTAATCCAGTTGCTACAGGATCAGTAGTTGGATCGATAATTGTACCCGAACCATATGCTATTGGAGCAGACTGGATGGTAATGTGAGCAGGAATTGGTCCGCTTCCTACTACGTATCCTGTAATTAAATGTACTCTGCCCTGCCATGCAAATGTTAAGATACCGGCATTTAGTCTTGCAATAGTATTGTCTGAACTAATTGATACAACAGCAATTTTAGTATCGCCGGCCGCACTACCATAACCTCCACTTAGATTAGCTGGGCTGGTCTGTAATATTGTGTAATCAAAACTGGTATCAAATGACAGCACAGCTTGGTTACTGTAACTGATATTGCCTACTGCTGCCACAGCAGGTGTTACGTTAACACCCGAGTTAGAGTAAGTGAATGTGTATAAGTCTATTACACTTACCACAGGAGTTGCATCAACATTGAATGAAGTATCAGACGTACAAACAATACTTACTAAATCTCCCGGATTTAAACCGTGAGGTGTAAGACCTGTACTAATAGTAGCAACAGATGTAACTCGTTGCACAGTGCTGATAGCTTTTGTTGTTAATAACGAAGTACCTGTTGCATAAGATAAGTTATATGCCAATGTTCTATAGACAGTACCTATTTCAGTAGGTGCAGTAAATTCAAGAGCAGTACTTGGTCTTACAGGCTTAACTCTTTCAACTCCTGTAAATCTTACGTTTTGTAATGCACGAATAACAACAACTTGTCCGTCTTCGAGCGGAGATCGTAAACCGGCTGCTTGAGATGCTGTGTTTAAATTAAGTTTAAGAACATTTCTTGTTCCTAATGAGCCACCACTATTAACACCAGCGCCGATAGTACTTGTTGATTCAAGGTTGCTTACTTCATATGTAGTGATGTCGCCAAGGAACGATCCAGTAAATTCTGCACCCGATCCGCCACTTGGAGAGACTGCGGTAGTAGTAAACGATCCTCTAACAGTTGGATATCCACCTACTGGATTAACTGAATAGTTACCTGCTTCGATAACTTCAAATCCGCTAATTGGTCCTGTTGGTCCACCTCCGGAGATTGCAGTAACTCTAAATCGAGTTTTTAATCCGCCTGGATAAACAGTACCGCCATCTGCATCAAGTAGGTCTCCGACAGCATATCCTGTGCCTGCATCATCAATAGTAATGTTGGTAGTCAGCGTTGCGGTATTATCTACGATACTTGAGTTGGTATTTGTATGATCAATTTCTATTTCACTGACATTGTAAATTGCCGGCTGTGTTGTACCACTTACGTATGAATAATAATCAATGTAGATACTTTTTTCACCTGCTATGTTTTTACCAGCAAATGTACTTCGTTTAAAAACTTTAACAGTTTGAACTAAGTCATCGCCTAATGTAACAGGGTCAGCTACTTCGTTAGGATCAGAACCTCGTGCCTTTAATCCAAATTCACCGTTACAGCTTGAACCGTTTAATGAACGAATTTGGCCACCGTTATTGGCAAAGTATGACACTTGGTTATAGTAGGTAAACACACTAACAGCTTCACTAATACCGTTGTTGTTACAGACTAATCCGTATCCAAGGTCGTTAACTTGTGTGAAGTCATTTGACAACATACTTCTGTTACCAGGTGTTTCAATAACAATATTATCACCGCCTGGAGAAACTGCTGAACTATATGGAGTTGCAGCATCTAATGTTAATGTAGCAGTTCCAGTTGATCGATTATAGTTTTCGACTGCGTTAATTTGATAACGCTCTCCGGTGATATAAAAACTGTTTGGAACCCCCGGAGCTCTAACTGTTAATCCATCGACTACTAATTCTGTATTACTGTTTTTACTGATGATTCTTGCTGGCAGATTGCCTGAGAATCCATCAATATACATACCGCCTCTAAAGGCCTTTTTGTTTACACTACCACTTAAACTGGTACATGTTTGGAAATATGGAGATTTAGTCTGTATTTGACCTTCAGGATCAAGTACGCACATGAATCCACCGTGACCTTGTGCAGTGATATTTCTAAGAATAGTTCCGTCGTTGAGCAAGAACACATCCATGTCTTTGTTAGCCTTAGGCGGATTGTTGGCTCCTATAATGGTATTCTTAACACCATTAACCAAATCAGCTACAAAAAGATCTGCACCAACTTCTGTTGAGCCGGCAGTTGACTGAGACAGTGTTCCACGTTTACCAACAGTTGCTCCGCTGCCCGATGCCACAGAAGGAGCACCTATAAGTGTACCGTCCAGTATTAATTGAGCCAATTGATCTATATAACCAATGCCGTCTAATGTTTCTGTTAATTGTGTTGTGATAGCAATTAAGGCGCTGGCGTTTCGTCTATAGGCTTGACCTGCTGCTATAGTTCTTGAAGTGCCCCCGTAGGTAATATCATAGACAATAGCATCAACTATGTAGCCAACATCGCGAGCACAGAGTACCTGATTGTAAACAAATGATGGACCGTACTTGGCATTAATGTAACGAATAACTTCATCTTTGATAAAGTCCTTGTTATTAGTCAATCTGGTAGCAGCGTTTGTGTTTCCCGAAGTGGGTGTAGTTGAGAAAATTCCCGAAACACCTGTAGGATCTGTTAGATAATGATAACCAAAGTTACTACCAGTTGGAGCAAGCCCGCTACTATTTAGACCTCTAACTGTTGCTCCGCTTAGTGGAGTAATTGGAGTATGACTAATTCTAAATGAAGTAGTGCTTACTAATTCTGTAACCTGTGTGGCAGGAGAGAACGTGCCCGTTCCGCCAGTTACATACAGATACATGCCAACTTCTAATCCTGTAATATTACCACTGGATAGCGTTACAGTAGTTCCAGAACTTGAAGCTGCAAGAGAAGCAGAAGTATAAGTTCTTGTTAAACCGTCAAATTCGCTGTCTCTGTAAAAATAGATACCGGCCCAAGGACTGGTACTTACACCGGGTGCCGGACGAATAATACTACGTCTAAACTCGTCACCTTTAATAGATACGTTAGTAGGAACACGTATTGGTAGTTGTTCGTAATAGATACCACTTTCGACTCTAACAGTTATTTGTACTTCGGGAACAGGCTGACCGAATTCTAAATGTTCATCCTCAATGAATTCAAGAGCAGTCCCGCTGCCATTAATTCCATTATCAACAATGTCTACAATTGATTCAATTAATCTTTCAGTTAGATCAAATGATCCACTTTCGCCATCTTCGCCTGAAGTGTCTTGACTGTATATTGATCTCTTACCTAAACTAATATCATCAGGTGGTGCACCAATAACATTTCCTGCAATAATTTCTTGTGCAAGAAGATTTATGTAATTTATACCATCTATAGTAGGTGCTATTTGCTCACTAACTGGAGATAATACACTTACTGCTCCGGTGAAATAAGCACGGCCGGCACGTATAGTCTTTGTATTGCCGCCGTACTGTACATCATGAACTAAAGCATCTACAATTAATCCAGCGTCTCGTCTACATTTTGTTTCGTTAAATTCAAGACTTGGATATTTAGATTTAATAAATTCGACTACTTCGGCTGCTATAAAAGTTCTGTTATCTTCTAATCGTTGAGCAGCATACTTGTAATCAGATTGGAACTGTGTTATATCGCTGATTGTGTGCAACAACTCAACGACATAGACATCATCACCGCCAAGAGTTCCGTTATAGTTTATAACTCTACCAGTAGCACCACTTCTTAGTCCTTTAATAATACTACCTTCTCGTAAGTCTCTGTTTAGAATATTCTTACTTTGGTCAACTCCACTACCGTTACTCCAAACATTTAATGTTCTTCTACTGCCAAGTCCTGTAGCAACTGAGTTCAAGTAACAGATATTGTTATTATTTCCATACGTTAATACTTGCCTATATGGACCTGGCTCTGTTAGTGAAGCGTTGATAATTTCTTCTGCTTTGAAACAGGCTGCGCCAACTGTAGCATATGCATAAGCAAATGCTCGTCCTTCTTTACCGGGTGGTGTATCTAATTGTGTATCATCTCCGCTTGTGGCAACAAATAAATTAGTTTCGGATGCAAAACTTGAATTGTCTACATAGTACTTTGTTGCAGCAATCAAACCGCCGTTATCGATATCATCTTGCGGTACTGGGCTTCTGCTTAAAATTAACTCGCCAGTCATTGTATCGCCCTGACGACGCACAACAGCTTTACGTGGTAATGCTTCGTTGCTGACCCAGTTTCCTTCAAGATCAAGGTCTAAGTTAGCATCAACAAATGTTTCCACGCCACGTGCTGCGGCTGATACAGTAGGGCTTTCATTGACAAGAATTCTTGAAGTATTGCTAATAGCATCTTCCGGAGATGCATATACACCCATTCTATTTTTATCAATGTATCTTAGATAGTAAGTATCTCCGCTGGTTAAACCAGTTGCAGGAGTAGATCCTGTATTTTGATAACGATAGGCAATACCATTACTACCACTGTTAAAACCGTGTAAAGGTATGCGAGCATAACCAGCATCAACCCAATCTTCTATGGTTAGATAGTATTCATCTTTGGTAGCAGGCTCTTCTCTAACACGTATTTGACTACCAGTTCCAGGGCCACCGCTGGCCTGAATATAACGCTGGTCGGCATAGCCTTTAGTAATAACAAGATTATCCGCTGTAATATTAGTGCCATGCATGGCATTAAATGCTGATGCAGTTTCGTCAGTTATATCAGCAAGATTACCAACAGCATTTCTGTTAGCATTTAAATGCCCGCCAAGTTTAGGCTCAACGTCACTTTCAACTTTACCCCCAGTGCTGATAATTCTAATTTCGTTTTCATCACTGTGGTCGATGCTGATACCTTCACCACCTACTAACGATTTAGCCAATAGTGCATCGCCATCTGAGTTGGCAACAATAACTTGATCTCCACCGTAAGTATTAGGAGTATCATCAAGATCTGTAAAAGCAATTGTGTCGCCACCGCCAATAATTGCAAATAATTGTACAAAGTTTTCATTAACTTTGCGGAACGATTCGCGAATACTATCACCAGTACCGTCGTTGCCCTGTACACCAATGTCGATATTTTGTCTTGCCATATTATTCCCCTATGTGATCGTAGAAGCTATCAGCTACAGAAAAGCTACTTCCGCAACCACATGTTGTTTGAGCATTTGGATTTGAAATTGAAAAACTTGATTCCATTAAATTTTCTTTGTAATCTACAGTAGCATCCATCAAATACTGCATACTCATAGAGTCTACTAACAATTTAATCCCGTCTTTATCCACGATAAAATCGTCTTCGTTTTCAATTTCGTCAAAGGTAAACCCGTATTGCATTCCACTACAGCCGCCTCCTTGCACAAAAACTCTAAGTTTTAATGCAGGATTGTTTTCTTCTGCAATAAGATCTTTAATTTTTAACATAGCGGGTTCGGTGAGAGAAAGCATTTTTGTCCTTTTTTTATATTTACCTAAAAATTTTGTAACCTTAATGTAAATAGTTTATGTACCTTAGAGAAGAAACCACAACTACTGAATATACAAGAAAGAGCAAACTGGGTCTTGAGCATCGTCATGAACGTACTAAAACTGTGGTAGTCTTTCGATGCGATAATTGCGGAGAAATATTTCAAAGGGATAGAAGTAAAATGAGTCCAAAAAGGCTCAGTAACAACTATTTTCACTGTTGCTCACAGTGTGATCCTAAAAAATTTGCTCAAAAAAAAGGCGCCGAGCGGCGCACTATTTGGGATAAACCTGCAAGCAGTTTAGATGA